>Ga0315289_10000918_pt1 | contig 45767 bp, 52 predicted proteins | sample YL17G11_40_MG_FD_203452 | JGI IMG/M metagenome (GOLD analysis project Ga0315289, IMG submission 203452) | Sediment microbial communities from Yellowstone Lake, YNP, Wyoming, USA - YL17G11_40 | ecosystem: Environmental > Aquatic > Freshwater > Lake > Sediment | place: USA: Wyoming | collected... | reverse complement strand
CAGGCCCGATATGAATAAAACTAAAAAGGAAAGCCAATGAGACCGCAAGCGCTAGAGCAGCTTTTCTCACGTCATTCCTCCAACTATAGTTAATCATACTCCTTAAAAAAATGGTGGGGCCGCCGAGTTCCACTCCACCAGAGGCGAATTAAAAGCCCCAAGAAATATGGCGTCCAAACCGCCCAAACGCCGAGCAAAAGCCCCGCTTCGTGCTAGGAGAGGGTCAAGATGACCAAGCGTTCAAGGCCCAGCCGGAGGCGCATGAGCGCGGCCAAACTTTCAACCCGCGCGCTGGAGAGAGTTCGACAAGACCATCTCAAATTTTTATGCTCAAGTTGGCTGGACTGTATCGGACTTTCGGACGAACTTGTTGCTCATCGCTCCAACGACCCTATGGACGAGATTGAGCGGTTGCACGCCGTCCTCGAAGTCGCAACCAGCCTTTTTATAAAAAACGCACCCGCGCTCGACGAGTTCGTTGGGTTGCTGGAACACTTGGGCAAAAGGAGGAGGCGCCGATGATGTCAAGATTCTACCGAACCGATGCGTCCGCAGGCCAGCGCACTGCCCTGCTCAAAAAGCCTCCGCATCGTGCAAAATCTTTTCGACGTTGGAAAATGGCGAGGATCAGTTTTCTCCGGGAAATCCGCGAGGGCAGAGGGGAGAATTGAATGAGCGAACACCCGAAAGGAATGTTTGACGAATTTTTAAACGACTATCTCCGACGCGAGCATGAGGCAACTGCAACCTCATACGCGACTTTGTTGTTGCCATTTGCGAAGTGGCTGAACCTGCGAGGGCTATCGAATAGTCTTGACCGCGACGACGTAGTTGAATTTCTTGAAACTCAACCTTGGTCAAATTCGTCAAAAAATCTTTTTTTAAGTGGGTTGCGCGGCTGGGCGCAAGATGCAAAGTCGAAGCTTCCCACTGGGGCGACCTTGGAGGAAATCCAGCACTGGCGCGAAGCCGAGAAAAGATTGGATCGAGTTATCAATCTCAAGGGCTATAAAATTGTGCGCGGGGAAAAGGTGCCTTTGGCGCTGGAGCAGATCGGGGATATATTCCGTTCTATGGATAGTTGGGTTGTCGGCTGCAAGGATGCGGATATAATCCTCTGGCTTTTGCTCTGGTTCGGCATCAGGGCAGGCGAACTAAAAACACTTGGCGACAATATAGATTGGGAAGTCGGCTCGCTTGTAGTGGCGACCGAGAAAATCGGCGGCACACGAAAACTGTTTTTTGATAAATACACGGCTGGGGTTTTGAAAGCCGCAATCGATCGGGGGGTGCTTGAACTTCCAACGGCCACCATACGAAAGAGGCTAGGGAAGTATTCGCACGCTATCGCCCCTCGCCGCCTGAATCCGCACATCGCAAGGCATACATTCGCCAGCTTTTTCGGTGCTATGACTGGCCCATTCACGTTAAAACGGATGCTCGGACACGGCCACGAATCTGCGACCGATACGTATGTGCATCCGGAGCAAGAAAAAATCAAGGAACTCATGCTTACGAAGCACTTTTTGAAACCGCTTGAAACGTTTAGAAACACGGAGGGCGAAATAATTGGAGCCTGAATTTACCGACGGCGAGAGCGAATATAGTGGCGAACTCAAAGGGCTTGCGGCCCGGACTTTGAGGGCAGAAAAAAGAATGAGCAACGAAGACCTGATTGCGACGGAGCTTGCGTGGGCCGTGACATCCGAACCTTTGCAAAAAATCCGACATGCTGCCGAGTCCGTGATGTTGCTTAACCCAAACGAAAAAAGACAGGCGCACATAAGCGGGGAGGAGGTGGAGGATGCGGGGATGTTGCATGAACTCGCCCTTGACTTGCTGGGCGTGTATGTCCATTCGCTTACGGACAAATACGGAGTAACCACCGATTTATACGCAAGCATCCCTTGGTCATTTCCGCGCAAGGACGCGAGTAAGTGGCTGGGAGGGTGGGCGCAGGACTTGGATTGTTGCCACTGGGAAATTAACCGCGAGGCCGAGTTGAGTAAAATAGAAAATAAGTTCGAGCGAATGTGGGCGACAACGCAAGAGAAAATTCCCGTACCAACTGCGCGAACTTTTGTGGCTCGGTTTGCGGCGTATGCGTTGCCGAGAGTTATTATCTATATGACAAAGGTAGTTCGGCTTATTTCGCCGGACAGCTACCGCCAAGCGCTAATGATTATGCAAGGTGGAAAACATGGAAAAACTGCCTGACCTCGAAATCGCTTGGATTAAAGGCAAAGGGGAAATCGACTTCGCACGGCCAAATGTTTATTTTGCTTTGGGGTCGCGAGGCTCCGGGAAATCTAGTTTTTTGGAGATGTGTGCAACAAAATGTTTGGAGGCAGGCGGCCAGATTCTCGATTGTTATGGATCGAAAGATAGCGAAGGTTTGGCGTTTTTGCGCTCGAACTATGTGACATCGGGAAACAAAAAGGCCATTCTGTTTCGCGGCGACGCGGTGGAAATCACATCGCACGAATCTATTGCGGCCAGCGAGTTCAAGCTGTCCGACCTTGGACGCGCCGACATTTTCATCAGCGCGGCGGCGGCGTATTCGGACATGAACGACGAATACATGTCGGTCAATAAAATTTTGGAGACGCTGTGGAATCGCCACTACTGGACAAAACCAGTTTTTCTGATTTTGAGGGAAGCGGCGAATTTGATTTTTAGCCGATTAAAAATAAGAAAAGAACAGTCGATAGCGAAGGCCGAGGCCGTAGCGATGCTAAAAGAAAGTAGACATTCTGGTACGGGCGTTGGGCTGGACAGCATTAAAGCGACCAGCGTCGACGTGGACCTCAGGGTTTTGTCAGATTTCCTAATTTACAAAAATACCGGCCTGTATAGTTTGCCGCGCGATTCGTGGTGGATTTATAAAACTTTTTCCCCGGCCGCGATGCGCAACTTGCGCCCCTCGGAGTTCATAATCGTGGATCGTCACGGAAATTTGGGGCTGGGCCGATTTTCCATGCCTCCGTTTCACAAGCGCACCGAGGAAAACATCTTGACAGAGGTGGGCTTGCAGGTCGTATATCACAAGGGGGCCGCCGGGGTAGATCAACTACAAGCTGTCATACTTGAGGGACTTGTCGCGTGTGGGGATGGGGCAGACCCAACGCAAGTGTCCGAGTGGATCAAGGCCAACCGGGGCTTGACTATTAATCCCATCTCGATTGGCAAAAGGGCTAGGGGTCTTGGGTATCGCATCGATGTTGGGTTCGAGGGCGGGAAGGTCAAGCGTTCAATCATCAAGAACCCTGCCTGATTTGACGTGCGTATATGGGCGCACCTGTCGGCCTAAAAGTAGTTCTATAACCGCAATTATAGAACCGACAAAGCGTTTAAAATGCTCCGACTGGGCTGTTTTGGGTCGGTTGCGCCCTTCCGAAAAAATTTGGCAACAGGGTGAGTATGAAGCTCCTATTATTAAATGATAAATAAGAAGTCGAAAGCCTCTTGTTCGGCGTTTTGCTAGCTAATAGAATTTAAACCTCGCCATTGGCTTGCGTTGCCTTTGTGGCGTGTATGTGAGGGCCAGAGCGCCCTAGGCGCTCTAGTGCTTTGCGGTGCTGGGGGCTTTCAACGTGTCGAGATATTGCTTCACTTCGTCATGTATGGCCTTGAGAGCCTTCTCGGCGATGTCCCGATTGTTCAAGAACGCTTGGTACAAATACATCGCTGGCACTTCTGCAAGTGTGGTAAGCATGAACTCAAACGCTTGATCGGGGTGTATGTTTTTAGAGTTGAGTGCCGTGTTAATTGAGGTCAAATAAATCGGTATGTTCCAACGCATTACATTATCAAAGTAGTTTTTTAGCTCCTCGATTCTCTTTTCCTCGTTTCGCCCAGCTTTTTTCATGTAGGCTAAAAATCGTTCGTTGAATTCGCGTTGGTGCTTCTCGAACTCTGGCAAAAACGCGGTGTCCTTGATGTCCACGCCGAGCGTATAGTAAATTCGTACACGTCCCGACTCGTCAGACGTAGATCGGTGACCAATAAGCTCTTTTGCGACCATCTGCTTTAGTTTATCCGACAAAACTTTTTCTGACAAATTCACCTTTTTCGCCTCAATAGCCAGCTCGCCCCAACGAACTGGTTTTCCTGCTCGGCGTATCCATTCGCCTATCAGTTTTTCAACCTCATGCGAAGATAGCCGGGGGCTTTTGTATTTGTGCTTTTTTTCCATTTTTATCAGCTCCTTTCTATGAAGTAAGTTAGTTCACTTGGTATATAAAGCTTTTAAGCTACAAAGTTCGATGTTTAAACAAGATAAGCAAACTTCAAAGTAAGCTGGTTAAAAAAATGGGAGCAAAAGAATACAAACAGTTTTGCGAGAAGAAGAACGCGGGGATGCGTCGATACTGGGCCGAGAATCCAAATGCACTGGCGCACCGGGAGAAGCTGCAAGAGGCCATGAAGCAGTTTTGGGTCAATCTAAAAAAGAACGGCAACGGAGTGGAACAGAATGGAGCAACCAGATCAGTTTAAGCACTTTGTTGGACATTTGGTCAGGATCGTGTTCAAGGACGGAGAAGTCACCTGCGCCAAAGTTGGGAATCTCCTCGGTGTTGAGGGTGGGTTCCTCGATTTTTCCACATACCACCACCGATATTCTATTCGCATTTCTGAAGTTTTAAAAATCCAAGACGCCGAGAGGTTGCCGACATGATTAACAGTTCAACCGCGAATCGTGCAACAGAGGGGTCGTCGGCTACTCGGCGGCCCCTTCCCGATAATCGGCCTTCTTGCGTGTGTCCGGGTTGTGGCGCTCGGCTTGTTGCCGATTATGGGCTGTTCTTGGATGTCACCTGCCCCGTGTGCAAGCGGATTTTTAACCCTCTGTTCGGCGACGGCATGATGATTGGATACAGGAGCGACATCACGGAGGAAATAAAACATGGCTGAAATTCCAAAAATTCGACTTGCGAAAAAAGAGGAAATACCAAAAGAACTGACCGATGTTAATTGTTGGATTTTGTGGTCGTATAGTTTAACTGCCAAGGGCGATCTTACAAAAGTTCCCTGTGCGCCGTGGAGAACAGGCGGCGATGTAGAGGGGAGCAAATGGTACAAGGTTAGCGCGTATGATCCTGAAAATTGGGTTGCGTTTGATTTTGCAGAGAATTGGGCCAAGAAGCGCGAGGGCGAAGTCGGGCTTGGGTTTGTGTTCAATAAAGGCGTTTATGTTGCAGGAATTGACTTGGATAATTGTCTCGACGGCGAGACACTGACAACAGAAATAGCGGAGGATGTTGTGGATGCTGCTGGTAGTTATATCGAAATATCTCCAAGTGGCAAAGGCCTTCATGTTATCGTGAAAGAGAGGGTTAAAAGAAAAGCTGCGCTTGTCAATCACGAAGCCGAGGTGGAGGTTTATGACGATGAAAGATATTTCGCAATTACTGGGGTCAAGTGGCCCACCGCACCAAATATCTTGACCGAGAACGAAGGCCTGCTTGACAACTTGTACCAAAAATACACGAAGGGGCGTTTTGAGGAACTGCCAGAAGAATTGGCTGGAAAACAATATTTTCCCATAGAAAAACTGTTTAGCGAAGAATGGCTTAAGGCTGCTAAAAAGAGTGGCGACTTGAGGATTGGGCCGCACCCAGTTCACGGCTCGGAGAGGTCGGGTACAAATTTTGTTGTTAATCTCCGTGAAGGCTGGTGGAGGTGCAGAAAACATAACGTCGGGGGCCATGCTGTCGAATTGTTGGCTGTGACAGAAAATATGATTGAATGTGAAAAACTTGGTAAAAAAGGACACCGCTTGGTCGGCGAAGTGCTGCAACGCGCCTTTGCGCGCGCCCTTGCGCTTAAGCTGATTGAGGGGGGTGCATATTCGCGCTCCACGTTTTTCAACGATGACAACCAGTTCGTCCCCGTTTGGTTGGCTGACGATGTATCAAAGTGTTTCAAATTCAACACGCACCGACAGAGCAAGGAAATCTATGTCGAGGAGAACGGCGTGTCTCTGCCGAAGGGCGAGGAGGTTATCAGGGAGGAGTGCCGTAAGCGGCTTGGAGATCAGGCAAAGGGCTGGTACGTTAATGAAGTCGTAAAACATATCACCGAGACCACATACACCGAGCCGGAGCGATTCAATCCCCCTGCGAACTTATTAAATACTGAAAGCGGCCCCCTCGACTTGGACACGCTGGAAATCGTGCCTGTCCCCGATGACGTGATTTTTATAAACAAAATTCCAGTGAAACATGACACGGCTGCGACGTGTCCCACCATCGACAAGTTCTTTAAAGAAGTCCTGCATCCTGACGACATATCTCTGATGCAGGAAATTGTCGGCTATTGCTTGCTTCGAGGATACCCATACCACAGAGCATTTATGTTCAAGGGGCCGGGGGGCAACGGTAAATCGACAACACTAAATTTGATTCGAGCGCTGCTTGGAGCAAATAACACTGGAACGGTCAGTCTCCAAGAACTTATTTATGACAGATTTTCAAAGTCCGAGCTATTTGGGAAGATGGCGAATTTGTATGCGGATATTCCTTCTACCAAGCTGACGGAGACAGGAACTTTCAAAATGCTGGTGGGTGAGGACATGATTAGGGGGCAACAAAAGCACAAGGACGCTTTCGATTTCTGGAATTATGCCAAACAGTTCTTTAGCGCGAATGAACTACCGCCCACCAACGACATCAGCGAAGCATGGTGGAGGCGGTGGATACTTATTGATTTTTCAAACTCATTCCCAGAAGGCGACTCGCGCACCGATCCGCACCTGTTGGAAAAAATGACGACGCCGGAGGAGCTATCTGGGCTTTTGAATTGGGCGCTTAAAGGGCTTAAACGGCTGCTGAAAAACAATAAATTCGCGGTGACAAAATCTAGGAGCGATATAGAAAAAACGTGGATTGCACAAACCGACAGCCTCCGCGCCTTCCTGTTCGAGTTCGCAGAATACAACAAAGACACTGCCGTGGTAAAAGATGGCCTGATGGAGCAATATGGAGCGTATTGTGCTGATAACGACCTTTTGATGATCGATAGCTCTTACGTTGGTAAGCGATTACCCACTTTGATGCCGAGGGTTGGCAAGTTTAAGCCGACGATAGGGAACAAACAGCGCCCCGCGTGGCATGGTCTTTGCCTGAAACCGCCCTATTTCAAGGATTATGTTTATGAGCAAGAAAAAGCGCCTCAATCTACTCTTGCTAATAATGATGATAGCAAGGGTATCAAGGGTAAAGACCTTATTATCTGGGTGTTGGCAAAAGAGTACGTAGTACCAAGTAAGGAGGAGGGGGTACATAGCACTAATAAGCCAATAGACCTTGATACCCCTGATACCCCACCACCAGCCACACCGTCCCCCTACAACGAAACATCTCCAACCGTGGTTGAATATCTGGCAGAAATACCAGAGATCGTTGGAATAGACGGGGAAACATACGGCCCATGCGCAATAGGCACTATTTCAACCCTGCCGAGAGCCAACGCTGTCCTGTTGGCAGGCAAAGGCATGGTAAAAATTTTAATCAAAGGCGGTGTTAAAAAATGAGACCGCAAGCCGCCAAGCAAGTCCTTAATTTCTGGGCCTCTGGCTCTTATGTCTCAACCGGACTGGTAAAAGATGCCATAGGCGTTCTGGTTCGCCCCTGCCACCGCAACCTGTTTGTCGAGGCGTGTCTTGATCGCCGTCAGCGGTTCGAGGACGCAGTTTTCGGCGCTGCACGTTCACCAAGTACACTAAACACACCGAAAACGGAGGCGCGCACATGAACAACGAAGATTTTTATGAACGCCCCAAGCGCGAGACGTTGTATCAACAATACAAGCGCGTCGTTATGATACTCATGAACGCCCCGTTCCCTCTAGGCGCCGAGGAAATTTACGATGTGGATCGCTCCTTGCGTTCTCCAAATTGGGTTGGTTGGGTTATAAAAAAGCAAAACGGTGGCGAGGTTATTCTCAATTACCGCAAGGGCAGATACCCACTCTATCAAGCGTTTCTGTGGGAACCGCACACCAAAATTACAAAATCCGGCCGCTATGTCCACTTCGGCGTCGGATGTGAAAACAAATGACCGAGTTCTCCGAGCAGATGAAAAAAGACCTAGAAAAGATATTTGTCAGGAGCGCAGGGCCAGAGGCCAAGACGTGCAACTATAAGCAGGTCGGCGCGGATAACGTCGCCACTTGTACATTAACAAATAAAAAATGCACCTATCGAGGATGCCCCTCTAACCCTCGAACAGACATCTCGATTGAGACGCTCGAAAAAGACGGCAGGATCACACGACGCACTCTAAACCCCAGCGGGACAGTTTCAACTTGGTATTTTGACAACGAGGAGGACAAAAAAGCCCACGACGAAATTTTCAGAACAGTTTTTGATCCCGCAATGAAATCGCGCGTTGATGGCCGCCGCTGCGACGATTGTGGCAAAGTTTTAGATTTTGTTGATATATGCGAATCCCACGGACACCACTGCCTCGCGTGTTTTGGGGAATTTGTCGAGAGAGTATCAAAAGCAAGACGAAGAGTCGAGGAGTGCTTGAAAAAATGACCGAACAGCGAACAGCGGTTTATGTTCGATACCGCGACCATGTGCTTTTCAAAGACGTTGATCCCAGCGCCTTGAAACCACTTGAGCGCGAGGCGATTGGTTTTTTGGCTCACGAAGCGACCGACTATATTCAGATAATCTGGGAACGCTCGGTTGAAAACGGCTCGAACCCAGCCATAAAAACAAAAGCGACGGGGCTAGTTATCTTGCGAAGCGACATTCTGGAGCTGAAACCCCTAAACGAAAGTAATATATACAAAGCTAAACAAGGTATAATTGATTTCCATGAAAAAAACAGAGACCATGATAAGAATTTCCAAGCGCACGACAGGCCGCTTGAAAGAGCTGGGAAAGAAGGGCGATACTTACGATCTGATAATAAACCGGCTTATAGACGAGGCGAAAAAGCATGAAAAGCGTAGCAAAAAATAACGGCATATTCAAAACCTCCAAGCTGACCTTGGGTGAGCTGGAATTTTTGCCCCAAATATCCAGAGTGGAAGGAAGCAACCTGATAGTGTGGCGCAATTTTGGCAATTATTCTTTAAAGTCCGGCGGGGTGAAAGTACCAATAAAAGACGTGCTAGAGGTTGGCAACGCCGCGTTGGTCGAGTATATTTTTAGGTCTTTGATCCCTCAGATGCCAAAGCTTCTCCCTTGGGCGCTCTCGGACAAGAGCGTTGTAAAGCTGGCAGATTACTTACTTAGGTTCAAAAGCGGGAGTCCAGCCACGTTTTACCTTTACGCCTCCCTAATTCAATACTTTTCAAAGTGGTCGGGGAACCCTCCCTCCCGAATAATCGCCGACGCTGTAAATGGCGGAACGACCAACTTCAAGAAGCTCCAAGAACACCAAAAAAACCTAATCGAATATGTGGCCCACTTACAGGATCGGAAACTCGCCCCCAACAGAGTAAATAATTACGTCAAGGCGGTCAAGGCGCTTTACAAAACCGCCGGGATAAAGCTGGAGCTTCCCTATTCTTTGCCGAGGAGGGCGGTTAGCCAATACAGAGCGCCGACCCCCGCAGAGCTTGAGAAAGTAATGGAAGTGGCCAACCTCAGAGAAAAAGTTATAGCCTCCGCGCTGGCCCTCGGCGGTTTTAGAGAGGGGACTCTGTGCCGTTTGAAATATCGCCATGTGCGATCCGACCTAGAGGCCGGGGTGGTTCCCATTCACATTCACGTTGAGGCGAGCGAAACAAAAGGAAAATACGGGGCCTTTGATACATTTTTAGGCGCCGAGTGTGCGAGCTGGCTGAAAATGTACATAGACGCTCGGCGTAGAGGCACTGGCAAAAAAAAACAAGAAAGGCATCGGCATAGTACCCCCAGAGGAAATCACCGACGACTCCCCGCTTATTCGGAACGCCGAACACGCAAAAGCCAAGCCGATAAACGAAAAACAGATATACAAAATAATTCATAACCTTTATTTCAGGGCTGGATTGATTACCCCCTCGGCATCCAAGCGGTATGATCTCAAGCCCCACAGCCTCCGAAAATTCTTTAAAACACAACTGATTAGTCGGGGGGTGCCAGAGAGCTACGCCGATTACATGATGGGCCATGTTGTAGATAGTTATAACGACATAACTAGCTTAGGGTTTGAAAAGCTGAGAAACATTTACGCGGGGGCAAACCTGAAGATAAGACCTGATGGATCGCTCACGGACAAGGCGATTTTGAAAAGGACGTTGGGGGTTTTGTGCAAAGAAGCGGGTTTGAACCCAGATAAAATCATTGTTTGGTCGGCTCTGGAGTCCGGGGTCGAGGCTCACCGCGCTGTTATTTCATCGGAGGACTCGGAGGATCGACAAATAAGCGTCTTGGCGGGGGCGCTTTTGGATAACATAAAACAGGAAATACTCGCAGGGACTAATCTGGGAACCCCAATAATTCGCCATGAGAGCAGTGGGGCCGCCGAGATTTGAACTCGGGTCACCAGCACCCCAAGCTGGGAGGCTAGACCAAGCTACCCCACGGCCCCATATTTCTGTCTCCGTGCGATACTTATATATGCTCCGTTGCTGGATGGTTCCTTGGATAGTATGCCAGAGGAACAAATAAATGCTACCATCCCGGCGGGCTTTAAAAAGTTCTACAAGGAGTACAAAATATGCCGTGACTGGGTGGAGAGTTGCGGACTTACCCTGCGAAGCCAACGTTCAGTACGAGACTACGCAGAATCGGTCGCACAGTTCCTGGAGTACATCGAGAAAGATCCACTCACGCTGTCAAAATCAAGCTACGATGAAGCCACGGCCATGATGAAGCAGTTTGTCCTCTGGCGCAACCGCGTGGTCGGCGTGTCTCCGAAGACCGTTAATCGGCAATGGTCTGCCTTGGTTTCGTTTTTCCGATTTTGCGATGTCAAGGGAGAGTACCGGTTCCCGTCAAAGAACATTCCGATGACTGTAAAATACCTCGACAAAATTCCAACCCGGGAGGAACTTTGGAATATACTTCAAGCACCGAAACTCGACCTGCCTACGCGAATCGCAATCCATTTCATCGCATACGCCGGGATACGGCCGGACGACATCGCGAAGCTCACATACGATTGCATCAAGAATGACTTTGAGGCCAAAATAATCCCGGGTGTCGTTTACGTCCCCCAGGGTAAAACTGGGAACGTTTACGCCACATTCATTCCCGGGGAGACTGTTCGACAGCTCATACAGTACTTCGAAAATCGGCGCAAAGATGGGGAAACGATTGCAGATTCCTCGCCGATCATACTGGATCACTGGGAGTTCACGAGCTCGGGTAAAATCAAGGGCGTGCAGCGAAAAAACATCTGCAGAAAAATCACGGAAGCCGTAAGGAACAGCGGGATCAAGACAAAAGAAACATTTGCCGGCAAGGTTCGAAGGATGAGACCATACGGCTTAAGAAAGTACTTTAGAAGCAACCTCACGGGCCACATGCCAAGCGAGTACATAGAAGCCTTGCTCGGCCACACATCCGGGCTAGAACAAGTTTATGGAGGAACGAGAGACATTGACCCGTCAACAATCGAACGAATGCGCGAGGCGTACAAAAAATGCACAAAGTTTTTGGTCGCCACGTCTCAGCCGTTTGAGAGCTCGGACATAGTGCAGGAGGCAAAGATCGAAGCCCTGAAAACCCTGGCAAAAGTGTGGGACATGGACATAACCGGTCTTAAAATCGCCAAGGAAAAGGAGCTGGGAATGGAGCTCAGCAAGAGCGAGGAGCTGGCGCTTTACGAAAACGAACTCGAAAAACGGAGGGAGGGAAGACGCCCGTGGAAGACAGTGGGCAAGAGGAGACTCGTACACCATCTGGCTGGTCGCGGAGAACTGTTGGAGCGCAAAGTCGCTGGAGCACTTGATAAAGTGACCACATACGACGGGAATGTTTTGATAGGCACGCAGTTCAAGGACAGGTTCGATTTCGCGATTCCGACGGCATCGAACCCGAATGTGGTTGTAGAAACGTTGTCTTTCAATGTGCCGCACCTTGCGCTGTTGAAGTTAAACACACACGCGCGCGCGGCTGTAGATCTAAAGAAAAAGATTAAGGGAATAAAAGTTGTCCTTGTGCTCGGAGGGATTGCTAGAGAGAAATTGCCCGCTGCGATGTCAGAGTACGGGAAATATTTCGATGCTGTGTTCACCGAAGGAGAAATTCAAAAATTCCGAGATTACATCAGAAAACATGCAGAGAGAACAGGCCAAACTTGACCGCCTTGAGCACCCGTCTGCCTTTCACGCAAAACAACCCCCTTCTTTTTTTGGCTTTAAGAACAAAAGCGAGGATCGGCCTCACGGGCGGCGCGCAAAGGGCTAAATGATGCATTTTGCTCCATTTCTCTATCCAAAAAATCAAGGCGATAAATCAAAATCCAGTGAGAGGTACAAGAATATGGGGCCTGTGAATGGATTTGTCTGACATCAACAAGCGCGAAATGGAGGCAGCGAAAAAGCAGTACCTTCCAATAAAAAATCTTGAAATCATTTTAGTTGACATAGTACCCTATGAAAGAAAAAATAAAATGATTCAAGGCCTACTTGATTTATTTCAGGGGGCAGCAAGTATTGCAGGTTATGATGGCCCGCGCCTCTACGAAATCCCGGATATGAAAGAATCTGGTGTCTTGAGCGGCGGTGGCTCTGTTAACGTTGGGAACATTTACAACGGCGATATCGGGAGATTTCCTGGAGGCGTGGAACGCGACTTACCTAAACCATTTTCAGTAGTCAATGTTTGGGTTTCTCAATTTTTCGATTTTGGATATTGCGTTATCTACAATTGTGTCTTAAAAGACGAGTTTCGAAATGTAGACGTGGAAAATGTATTCATCCAAAGTCGACTCTTTGCCGAACGTGAAGAAAAATTGGCGGGCGGAGGGGTGATAAAGATTAGCGAACCCAAAGGCCCGAAGTTTGAACCTTCGATAAGACAATATCAGAAAATGATGGAGGACTTCTTGGGAAAATATAGTTGTGGCCTATTCCTAAACGAAGCCACGGCAAGTAGTCCGGTGCCATCTTGCCCGAACATAAAAATAATCTCAATCAAGGAAATAAATTTTGGCTCTATTGATAAGTGGTTCAAGGAACACAGAGATATCCTTGAATTTTTAGGAGTTTCGTATGCTATTTCCAAGTACGATGATTTCTTGGTCAGCTATCAGGAAGAGACGCTATTTAAAAAAGCGAGTATCTTCCAAGGTTTACTATTCTTGGGGTCTGAAACCGGCGAAAGAAGTATTAGAGACGATATATGCAGAAAGGTCGAAGGTTTGGTACTAGAGGACCTAGTTCACTTGTTTCAAATAATCTTTGGCACCGTCTATTGGCTTGAAATTACATGCAAAAATTGGGAAGATAAAATAAAATCTTACATAGTGAACGATTTTCATGACACGACTGCATATAAAGAAGCTATGACGTCATATCGTGATTTTCAACATACTAAAATCATTGAGGAGGAGAATATCCGACGTCTTCCGGAGAAAATAAAACGTCTGCCGCACGTGAAGTCTATTAGCTTGCCAATCCCTCGTGAAGGCCTCGGAATAGACCTTTTCGAAGACATGCTGAAAGCATGCGATAGGTTCCTAGAAATAGAGAAGGAGAGGTTGACTTATCTAGAGAATTATTTCCAATCAGTATTTGAACACTTTCGTGAAATGGTCAACTTTAACCTTCAACAAAACATTGGAAGTTTGACAAGTCGACTAGTCTGGATTACGGTTGTGCTAGTCATACTAACCCTAGTTATGGCTATCTTAACTGGAATTGAATTATACACTTTTATAACCTAGAGTTCAAAAAAAGCGAGGTTTAAACTCGCGAATTCACGCTTTGTGGCTGCTAAAGCTCAAGGATTTAAGCTTCACGTAAAAAAGTTATAAATTTTTTACCAGTTTTTGCCTTTATAAAATAAATCATTAGTCGGCAACGAATTTATGGCTTTAAAATGCAAGCTTCTTTCCGAGCCTTATTCTTTCGTGCGGCCAAGAATGGGACAGAAACCGACCTTTATGCCACCCGTCCCTACAAATGTCCCTTTGCGTGCCCTGCGGACGTTTATTTGTCCCGCTAGGGTCGCATCATCAGATATTTTCGCGCCCTGCCAACACAGTGAATTTATTGAGCGCATGCCTCCAGCGTTTAGAATCCTGTTAGATTTCTGCGACGAGAAAATGCGTGGCTCGGTTCCATAGTAGTTCGAGGGTTCAAATCCCTTCCCCCGCACCACTGAAAAGTAGCAACAGTACCTCATTTTTTACCGTGGCGCAGTTTCAAGTTATAGGGAGTATAGGTGAAAAAGTGGGAATATAGGATAATCGAAACAAGTGCCGGTTTACCCGAATCAGGATTTGAGGCACTGAGCAAAGCGGGCAAAGAGGGGTGGGAGTTAGTTGCAGCGGTGCCCAAGATAGAGCTTGGGATAACGAACACGATTTGCTTCATCTTCAAGAGGGAAGTCCACCACCAAAGAAGCGAAAACCCAGATAGCTTGGTTCGTGAAGCATGGAAGGAATTTCTCCGACAATACAAATCAGGAAAAATAATCTTACGTAATGAGCGAGATCTTGAGAATTCGCTTGTTGGTGTGTGTAAAAAGTTAGCGGAGCAGAAAGGTACCAGGTGCGAGGTAGCGAGTCAAGAAACCCACATGGGCAAAAGAGTTGACCTGAGGCTAGGCCCCAGTTCTATGCCTGTTCTAGTTCAGCTTAAACTATACCATGATCCGGTGGACTGGAAGGAAACACCTTCTATGAGAAACACCGTTGAGAGTGACCTCAAATTTGCCAAGGGACATGGCAACGTTTATGTTGGGATAATAGATGTCGTCCCCAGTTCCAGCAGGCCCAAAATACCGTTCAAGCTTGAGTGGGAAACAATAGAACTTGATGAAAAAGTTTTCCAACAATTCTATGTAGCTATACATCCAAAAAGTAGTCCCCAAAGAGAAAGAATCCAAAAAGCCGTGCTGGTTAACGGGGCAGAAATTTAGATAGCTGTAGCTGGAATACCGCGCTCTCTTGTTTTTCGGAAATTCTCTAGAGGGTACAAATCCAAGTACAAACCCCTAATACCGCACCACAGGACTATTTTGAGATACCTCTGTGCTGGTTTTTATAGTGAGTCAGAAAGATAGTTTCGAGAGCATGCCCACGTGTTCGGTCTGTGGAAAGAAGTTCTACAAAAATTGGAAGAGTTATCCGAGAATTGAATTAGCAGTTACCCGATGATGGAATGACAACCCTCACCTTCTACGGCGGCGTGAACGAGATCGGCGGCAACAAGATCCTGCTCGAGGACCGCGACACAAGGGTCTGGTTCGACTTCGGCCAGGGCTTCACCTGCGGCGAGGACTACTTCATCGATTACCTGCAGGCGCGCGGCGTGCTCGGCGTCCGCGACTACTTCGAGTTCGACCTCCTCCCGAGGATCAAGGGGCTCTACTCCGAGGACGCCCTGAAGTTCACCGACCTCAAGCACCGCAAGCCAGAGTTCGACGCTGTATTCATCTCCCACCCCCACTTCGACCACATCGCTCACCTGGAGTTCGTGGACGAGTCGATCCCGGTCCACATCAGCAAGGTCGGGCGCGCCATCGTCGAGGCCTGGGAGGAGAGCGGCTCGGTCGATTTCGGGGAGCGCGACTACCGCCCGTTCGAGCCCGGGAAGAAGATCAAGGTCGGTTCGCTTGAGGTCGTGCCGATGGCGGTCGACCACTCGATCCCCGGGGCGTGCGGCTTCATAATCCACACATCCGAGGGGACGATCGTCTATACGGGCGACTTCAGGAAGCACGGGCCACGCGCAAAGCTGACTGATGAGTTCGTGGAGCGGGCGGCCAAGGAGAAACCGATCGCCATGGTCTGCGAGGGCACCAGGGTAGTCCCGAAGGAGGACAGGACGTACGTCGGCGGGGAGGACGATGTCAGGAGGGCGAGCGACAAAATTGTCTCAGAAACAAAAAAGCTCGTCGTGGCGACATTCTACGGCCGCGACGTCGACCGCATGATCACATTTGCAAGCGTGGCTAAAGACAACGGCAGAAAATTCGTCGTATCGACCAGAGCTGCTCTCCTGCTCGACACGCTGGCGGGGACGGGTCTCAAGGTGCCCAAGCTCGGCCGCGACTTTCTCGTCTATGCCAGGCGGAAGAAGAGCTGTGAGTTCGTCGAGAAGGACTATTTTGAGTGGGAGCGGCCGTACATCGAGGACGCGGTCAACTTCGAGTTCATCAACAAACATCAGTCGGAGGTGCTGCTCAACCTGGACTTCTACCACTTCGCCGAGCTCGTGGACATCCAGCCGGAGCACGGGGGGCACTTCATCCACTCGATGTCCGAGCCCTACTCTGAGGAGGACCTGGGGGCGGATGTCATGCAGAACTGGCTGAAGCACTTCGGGCTGGGGTTCCACCAGGTGCACGCGTCCGGGCACTGCTCGAGGGAGGAGATCGAAGCAATAGTCAAGGAGGTCGGGCCCAAGCAGCTGTTTCCGGTGCACACGGAGCACCCGGAGATGTTCAAGGGGCTGGCGGGGCAGGTGCACGAACTGATTGAATTGGGAGAGACCTACAAAATTTAACAGCAATCAGGTGATGGCTTGATAAACAAATCGGGGGCAGATTTAGAAAAAATTAAAGAAAAAATTAAAAATGCTGCGGAGGCGTGTATTGAAGAGTTGGTGAAGAAATTTAGAAAACGCCCTTATATTTTTTATACTGAGCATGATATTCATTGTTATCTTTATCATTTGATTTACAAGAAATTATATGAAAATCGGCTGATCAAAGAATGCCGCACCGAAGACGGCAAAGAAACAGTTATTTTGCATGAGGAATATCCCCCAATCTACAAAGAAGAAGAAAGACGGTCGCTGGGTCATTTTGACATAGTGATTCTGAATCCTGCAAATATTAAATCTGTAAAGTCTATATATCATCATCGTAACTTGTGCGATTGCCATGAGAGACCTGCAGAACCTTTTATTGCGATTGAACTCGCGTTGGATTGTGATACCAAACATTTAATAGACGACTACAGTAAACTGGCAAAGCCAAAAAATGAGGTGGAGTACGGATACATTTTACATTTTATGAGAGATATTAATGTCGAAACGAGACAGAAAAAGGAAAAATTTTCAGGTTTATTAAATGAGGTAAAACGGATTAGAGATGATGATGGAAAAGTAAAAATCTGGTACTTGGATAATTTCAAAGGCGAAGGTATAAGAAAGGAAATCAAATGGAAGTAAAACGATGTCGAGAATAATATGTTGGGGAAATGAGGAGGAAAAAGGATGAAGAAAGAGTTTTGTGTCACAATTTTAGACAAGGATGAATATCTTAAAAACAGTTGCGAAATCGGGCTCGATGAGGAATGGAAAAAGAAAAGTCCAATGTTTGATGAAAGGTTGAATGAAAAGGGAGTTTACATCATTCATATGCCAGCGCGAATTGTGTACATCGGAAAAACAAGAGGACCAACAATGGATTTTAGGACAAGGCTATATCGGCATGCAACAAAGGCGGCCTCAAGTAACTCGACTGTTTATCAGACTCTAAAGGTCGCTAAAGAGAAGGGGGAGCAGATTTTTGTAGCGCTACTACCAATTGACAGAATTAGAAGGCTCTACCGGGGCAAAGATTTAACGAATGAAATGATAGTAGACACTTACGAGCAAGTGTTAATCCATGCCCTCAAACCTGAGATTCAAGATGAAAATAGATGAATAGCTCCCAAAAATTTGAGCATATTGCACCTGATGTGTTAATGCACATTTGCAATTTACCAATAAAAGAAGTAAATGTTAAAACTCCCCAACAAGTCATTAAGCGCCTTAAATGGTCGTATTATCACGACAAGGGTTTCAGAAAACACGTCGACGAGTGTTTTAAAAGCCTGAAAAACGAAAAAAGGAAAATTTCAGGAAATCTTCTCCAACGCATATTCGATCTAAATCTTTTCTACGTGATAGATGATTGGCATAAATACAAGGGCACAACAAAACCCACCGGAAAAGCTCTGGAACACGTGGCTTCTTCGCTTGCAAAAGAATGTGGCCTAGATGTCGAACACGTGGACTTGTCCTTCGGCGATCTATTATTGTCACAGCGGAATAAACCTGTAGCGATTGTGGAGTGCAAGGTCGCGATCCATGCTAAAAAGTCAGCTCTGAGCTACAAACGGTATTTAGGTCATATAAGAAAAATGCGAAAAAAACTTCCAGATGTTACTCTAATTCTTTTTGGCGGATGCGTTCCACGCCCATCTTCAAAAGCTAACGCTTTGACAAACAATATCCGTAATAATCTAAAGCGTTACAATTGCAGGTTATTTATTCTATGGCACGGCAGAGATACGTACGACATAGATAAGTCGTTTCATGATTTTGCTGGCCTACTAAGAAAGTTGGGAAAACGGCGACGTTGAGTGCCCAACCTGCTCTATACTTTTGTTCAGCCACGCATTTTCTCGTCGCAGAAATCTAGCAGAATTTCTCCAACAACTTTCTTTTGCTTTATGCCACAATAAAGCGAGGATCGGCAAGTCGGCGCTGGCTTTAAAAACAGGTTAATTTATGTCCAAGGTCATAGCATTATACGATGATATAAGGAGGAGATACATGTCATTAGGCATAGCCTTCAAAGGGCCAGAAGGCATAGTTCTAGCTGCCGATTCTAGAGTTACACTTATGACACAAATCCCCGGACAAATCCCAGGGCAGAATGTAATAATACCATCTACTTATGATAATGCCACAAAGCTACTCCGAGTTAAATGTCAAACATATGTTGGAGCAATAACCTATGGTACCGGTGCTTTAGGCCAACAGCAGGATTTTAGAACTCCAAATAGTCTCATGCCAGAATTTGAGGATTATCTCAACTCACAGCCTTCGGTACCCAAACTTGAAGATGGTTCGATAGCTAGACTTAAAGTTGAGGACTATGCCAAACATTTGAGTTCTTTCTTCCTAACTCAATGGAATACTCGAATGCCACCTCCCCCACCGAATGTACAAATGCAAGATATGGCCTTCCTTGTTGGCGGATATGATGAAAATGAGCCTTATGGGAAAGTATATGAATTTCAAATTCCAACTCGTCCTACACCAAGGGAAACTTTGCCCGGTGTATTCGGATTGACTTGGGGTGGGCAAAAGGAATTTGTTGATAGGTTGCTACGTGGGTTTGATGATAGATTACCAATAATGGCTCAACAGTTCTTACATCTCAATAATCAACAAAGAGATGAGCTGATACAACACCTTCGTACACTTGGTGTGCCGATACCTTATCCATTTTTGCCGTTGCAAGATTGCGTGAACTTATCTATCTTCCTTATACGTGTTACTATAGGAATTCAAAATTGGTTCATAGGATTACGGGGGGTAGGCGGAGCTATAGATGTAGCTACAATTACTAGAATAAAAGGGTTCGAAGCTATTCAAGAGAAGAGAATCATAGGGGAGGAATAATATGAATGGTCTGTTGTATGATACCAGTACACATAGCGCCAGTACTAAAGAGTGGATTCAAGCAAGTAAGAATATGATTATATCTGCCTATTCCGAAAAGCTTCCAGAACAAGCGTTAACCAAGCCAGAAACGGAACCTACCCGCTCGAAATAGTAAAGAATGAGTTTTAAAAGATTAATCGTAATGAGGGCTTTGCACATAATTATAGTCTGCACATAAAGTCTGGGTCTTGCACATAAAGTCATTCAGGAGTTGACCGTTCAGTAGGTTGAACGGGACGATCAAGTTGCCAATCAGAAATCACAGAGATTTTAATTGTTGACGGAGCTTCTTCTCAAAATTTTTGTCCGAGATAACATTATCTAAAACAACGATACCAGCGTCCTCAAGTATTTTTTTAATCCCATTTCTCACGCGCTCAAGATAAACCAGTACGAGTTTATAGCCGCTACCGAGCAAAGCGTTTTTACCAAATAATTTATGTGCAGCTTCGATAGCACTGCCCCCCGTTTTTGCTTCGATGATGAACCTCCCCTTTGAAAACAAATCTATCTCTCCGACGTCTATATCATCCACAAAAATTGTCATGCTTGGCCTACAGGGAACATGATTTCGTTTCAACAGCGAATATATCCACGCTTCGAACAAGACGTTTTCTTTCCACGCTTTTATGATATCTTCTTTAACGCGATAAAATGTGAAGATTGTATTCCTCCGTCCACAAATCTCGCAATTCTTAGATGGTTTGGAGGAGAGTGTGAGATAGCAGGCATTCGGACAAAGTGAAATAAAAATTTTTACAAGTGTCCGCGTCTTGGTGCCGAGCTTTATCACAGAATTCATTGTTTTGCTCGAGAAGGGTTCTTTCATTGCATTGCATATAATCTGGTAATCCTTCAAAAATTTGTGTAATGGGGAATGTCTTCGCTGTTTATTGGTTGCTATATCCACAGTTCGCAAGAATTGCGCCGGACATGATATGAGATTAGTGGTGATAACCACACTCTCAAGTCTTGAAAGTTCTGGATCCCCAATTTCTCTCAGAGTGTCCTTAAACGAGCAGAAAAATGCCTTCCGTAACTCTAAAGTGTTGTTAAACCCTCCGACAAAGCGCTGAACCGAGTCCGGGATGATCAATCCTTGACGATACGCTGGTTTTAGCGTCGGCATGTTTTCACGCGTACGGCTAAACTAAGTTTTCACGTTCAAGTATTTCGAGTAGACGTAAGAGATCAGCTTATCTAAACTCATCCCGTCAAATTTTTCGCAAAGGTTCTTGATTTTCTTCTTCTCGCTGTCCGTCAATTCAGTTGAGTATATCTTCAACAGTTCTATGCCAAAGGGGGTAAGGCTGTAGCGGTATTCGATAACCTGTCCATATTTACCAACGAATGGATAAACAACATTTTGTTCTTCTAGTGCTCCATCAGCCACGAGTGAAGATAATGATCCAGTTAATTCCATGCAAAATGGACCGTAATAGTGTTTTGTGAACTTGTACGTATAAGGAAGTCCTTCTTCTTTTATACCCAAAAAAACCATTTTCTGGATTCTTGTGCGGCAGTACGAAGTCTTAGCTTGTTTAATACTCTCCAATAACAAAGCAAGATCTTTTAGGACCATCTTTTCTCCTCTGTTCTTACTATACTGTTATACCTTAAAAAATCCACCGCTTATCGGCTTTGCACAATAATTCGCTTTTTGCTGATGAGATTTTCTCTCAATTTGTTCTCTGCACAAAAATACAAGGAGTCGTATGCGGATTGAATTAGTTGTTCTGCGCTACTGCGCCGGTAATGTTTGCTTGAAGTCATCATAAGAGCTCACAACGCAGTAGTCCAAATCGCCAACCTCCTTGAAATGTTTTATTGCGCAGTCTATTTTAGCTTGCTCATCTTCTGGAATAGATTTTCTTGTTTCTCTAATATCTGAATAACCAAATTTCGTCTCTCGTACCAAGTATAACTTGTTTTCTATTTTTCCAGCTACTCTGCGACGCTGATAGATTATGGCCCAGTCTGGTCGGTAATCTCCCAGCGGAGTACCAACATAGTACTTTTGCGGTAGTTTGCAAAAAACATTTACTTGCATGTCCCCAGAAAGTGCGTGCGCGAATGATCGTTCAGAAGGATTATCACATAACACTTTATCGTAGACTGAGCGCTCAGACTCGGTCACATTGTTCTTATACGACTGCAATTCTGGCTCGAAGATTTCGTCAGAGTAAACATCCCTAGTTTTTTTGTAAGTGGCGGTCTTTATTTCCATCTTGATCTTCTTTTCTTTGATAATCACGGATGCGTTCGAAACGAATTCCTCGGGGTTGTTGAAAATATCCTTTAGCTTTCCAGACTCGAGCAAAATACGAGCAACCGTTTTCCTAGTCAAGCCTGTGTCGTTCGCTATCCGCGTAACGACGTCGGGAATTGAATACTTGATTTCAATTTGCTTGATTGGTTCGCTTTCCTTTTCTTGCGTTTCGATGCCTTCTTTCTTGAACTCTATTTCAGCGCGTCTCACGTCAATAATTGGCTTTTTGACGAACAAGTTTTCCTTGAGCGCCTTCTTACACTCTGCCACTAGTTTGTTTGTGTGAATATCGGAATGGAACGCCGTCTTTACCTTGAGTTTGTCCCAGATTTCCTTGAATTCTCTCTTGAAAAAGTTAGACCTCAACCTTGCAGTTATCTTGTCACGCCTGTTCTCGATAGGCGGCGAGTGCATTATTCCATCTTCCACGTAGTCGTTTTGCAGCGTTCTGGCGAAGTCCTCGTAACTCTCGTTTGCGATTACCGTAAGCTTGTTTTCTGATGCGTTTTCGAATCTAATTCCATCTTGCGTTACTGGAATCCTCAGGCCGCGACCTATCGTTTGTCGCTTGGTTATCTCCGAGTGGGCAACGCGGAGGGTACAAATGTTGAAAACATTTGGATTGTCCCAACCCTCGCCAAGCGCAGAGTGCGTAAATATGAACGCCGTCGGCGAATCGAAAGACAAAAGCTTTTCCTTGTCTCGAAGAATCTCGTCGATTTTTTCCTTGTCTTGTGCGATGCTCTTGAATGTTTTGCGTGTAGAGAAATACGCGCCTCGGACTTCATCCGGTTGCTTATTCTTCCAGTCTAAATGATCTTTCTTCAGCTTGTAGAATACTTCATCGAAAGTCCTTCGGACGAACAAGTACTTTTCCGAGTCAATTTGCGATATTTCCTCGACGCCGCCTTCCTTTGCTTGATCTAGTTCTTGGTAATCCGTGACTGCGTCGACGAAAAATAGCGACAGTACCTTGACGCCGTGCTTCTTCAGTGTTTCCTGCTTCTCGAAGTGCGTCTTGATCGCGTTTTCGATTTGTTCCTTGGCGACCTGAAGATACGTGTCGCCCCGCGACTCGTCGAGCTTGATTTTGATGCCACCCGACAATTCCAAGTATTCGTTGTTTTCAATTCCGCTAATATTCGTGACTATGGCATCGCCGTATGACGCGTTTTTGGTTTTCTCCCGTAGGCTATCGCCCTTCGACAACAGAACCGTTTTTTCAACGACGCCCTTGGCCGTCCTTACTTTGAGCAAGACCTTGGCCTTGATTTTCGGTTTTAATACGACATTGACGAGTTTGACGAATGGCAGGCTCGCCTCGTGCTTGACAGTTGCGCCGATGACGTCGATTTTCTTGACTAGACCCAAATCGTGTGCTTCGACTGGTCCAAGAGAGTAAACAAGGTTGCTTTTATCCAAGTCGCGGTGCGTAGCCGAGTAACGCAAGACGAAAAGCGGGTTGAGGTTGTTGATTGCGCTTGCCGACAATTCGGAACTCATTTTGTGCGGTTCGTCTAGAATGAGTACTGGGTTCGTTTGGGCGAGCATTTCCATGCCGCTTTCTGCGATCAAAACGTCGTCTCTACCCTTTTCGTACAACGTGTTTATGTCTACTTTATTGAAAGACTGAATCGTGATGACCATTATTTCCAAACCGTTGCTGCGGCAGAAGGCGCTCAAGTCGGTAATGCGATCCGATGAGAAAACGCGAAAGTTGTACGGTATTCGGTCGTAAATCTTCTGGAAGTGCGGCTTGGTAAGCCTGAGGTTTGCGAGAATACCCTCCCTGATTGCAACAGACGGCACGACGACCAAAAATTTCTTCAAGCCATAACGCTTGTTTAACTCTAATATCGTTCGCAGGAAGATGTACGTTTTTCCAGTTCCGGTTTCCATTTCAACGCTAAAGTTGGGCCGTTCGTAAATGTCCTCTCCCTCAAGGCCAGAAACTTTTGTAGTTGGAAGCTTGTTTTGCGCTTGGATTCCTTCCATGTTCTTGTTTAGAGTTTCGAGTGAAACGATTTTGGAGTTGGAATTGATTCCGAATTGAGGCTGGTGTTTGGCTTCGGCCAAAGTGCCGTCGAAGAGACCAACTATTGAATTGATGGCTTTGAGTTGGAAATCTAGGTCAGAAATGAACTTTATGCTAACGGTCATCTAAAACGCCTCAAACCGTCTCCACCCTAAACTTCCTCGCCAAGTTCACTTTCTGAGTGTCAGAAAGGGAAGAGTCTAGTACGATGAGCTTGTCGTCCTTCATCAATGAAAGCTTCTTAACGGACTCGTCGTTGATTTCTTCATCAAAACACATCCAAAGCGAGTGCTCGCCGTCCGAAACCTTGTAGAAAGAATTCTTTCCCTGCGTGACATGCTGGATTTCAGAGTCAAGCTTGAAACCCTCGCGCAGCATGAGTTCGAAAACCAATGCTTCAGAGTCCGCTTTGCTAGCTCCCTTTGCGCTCTTTCCAATATACTCAACTAAAGTTTTCTGGTCTTTCACTTCTTCCGAGTCCCAAACGAAACAATTAGACCTAGCAAGCTTGAAAACCTTGAAGCCCAAATCTATTTGTTTTTTCCCTGTTTTATGTTGCTTTTGTTCATCTTTGATTTTCTTGATTACTCTGCGTATACGTTCTTTGCAGATCTCTGCAATCGTCTTGTAACCCGCCTTGCGTGCTTCTGAGTCTTCCAGAGTAGGCTCTGGTAACTGAACGAGAATGAATTTGCGATGACCGTCGTCCTTGGCATTTTGCTCAAGAACCGCGTTGGCAGTCGTTCCAGAACCAGCGAAAAAGTCTATAATTGTGGCTGATTTATCTATTGATGTTGCAATTTTAATTAAATGCTGCAATAAACCCACGGGTTTAGGAAAAGCAAATATTTTATTATCAAATAAATTGCCAATATCTTTTGTTCCATCTTGTGTCATACCAACTTGTTTGGGCAGGTTTGTGCTAACAGGAGAAAACCCAAACATATCCCCGGATGTTTTTTCATCCTCATCCTTAAAATATCTCAATACGGGGTTCGAGATATTTAAGAAGTCGTAATCACCGGGGAAAACTATCCTGTTTTCACTATAAAACTTTTTAAAAGTATCAGAGGTAACACGCCATACAGCATTTGGATTAACAGGATATTTATCGCCAGTTTTTGGATTAATTATTGTAAAATTGCTATTGGGGCGTTCTGCAGCAGTTCTTTGAGTAGTCATATCATGTATTCTCCAGGGCTTATTTGGCAAATCTGGTGTTTCATAATACTTGCGCTCTGTACCTTCAATGCAAGAAACAAATGAGCTACTTTTAGCAAAACATAAAATCCATTCATAATCCTGGGAAACACCAAAAGGAACATCTGATTTTGCTGTTCTTTTTCTCCAGGGAAATTGTGCCACAAAATTCTCTTCCCCAAATATTTCATTCATTATTATTCGGAGGTTGTGGACTTCGTCGTCGTCTATGCTGACAAATATGGCGCCGTCCTCGCTGAGTAGGTTCCTAGCTAGAAATAGGCGCGGGTACATTTTTGAAAGCCATCTTGAGTGGAAACGTCCACTCTTTTCCAAGTCCGTTGTTGTTTTACGCCCCGCCTCATTAATCTGACCAGTATACCTTAGATATGCCTTCAATGGGTCAGAAAAGTCATCTTCATAATCCACATCTGCATCAATGTTGTACGGCGGATCAATGTAAATCATCTTGATTTTTCCTTCGTATGCTTTTTGGAGTATTTTCAAGACCTCGAGGTTCTCGCCTTCTATGAAAACATTTTTCGTCTCGTCGAAATTCACTGACTCTTTTTTTGACGGAACGAGTGTCGCCTTCGAGCGCTTGTCGCGCATGCGAATGGACTGAATTTTGCCCGCCCAAGTGAACGTATAGCGTTCGCCAGAAGTTTCGACGAGGTCTCCCAACGCCTCACGCAATTTGTTCGGGTCGAGCTTGCCTTCAGTGAAAACTTCGGGCATCAGTCGCTTCAATGCCTTTTTTCTTTCTTCGACTAAATCGAGAGAACCTTTTGAAATTTTCATAGTTCCGCCTCAACTAGAATATTGCCGCTATTTTTCACGCTTACAACACCATATAGATTGTCTAGGATTAGATATAAAATTAGCAAGGAGCACGCTGTCTTGCGCTAGGCGCGGTATGTTTTGTCCACTCGCCCGCCCGCATCGCCCCCACCAAAGAAGCTTGGGAGCGTCTATTACGCCCTTGCCAAGAGCTTACTTTTTCGCAAATCAAGGAGCTAGGACTAAATTTTCTCTTAAATTTTTTATGCGAGCTTCTAACGTTGGATGAGTCGGAAATAACTTTGTTATGATTTTCCATGGGGCGCGTATTATCTGCCTCCTTTGGTAATTCATCAGTTTTCTCAATGCTGTAATTACTACTTCAGAATCACCGAGTTTCTTTTTTGCGTAACTATCTGCTTGACATTCTGTCCACTGAGTTCTCTTGAAACCGAAATGAAAACTCCAAATGAAAGCAGAGACCATATACAGAACAAGAGCAATACTGCTTAATACCGCAGGAACAGTCAAACTCAATTTTGAAGCTAAAAATGCAGCCACGATTAAAATGGCCCAAAATGGTATAAACGAAAGCAAACTCTCACGAAATTTTTTAAATAGATGGTTGTATTTCGCGTGAGCTATCTCGTGTAAGCCTATTGCATTCACTTCCATTTCTGTTAACTCATTGAGAAGACCGCGCGAGAGTTCAACATGATCCTGAAAAGGCCCCTCATATTCATATGCAGCAAAACCCAGTCTTGTTTTATCGAGAAATTTTACATCTGCTTTTAATCTATCTTGTCTTATGATGTCAGTAAAAAATTGCAATAATCTTTTTTCTTTTGTATTTGTTTTTATGATTGTTTTCACCCGATGTTTTTGGTTATCAGTTAGCTTTGAACCAAATTTTTTATAAAAGAATAGAATCACGGTTGCCCCAACCAGCCCCGTGCATAAGGCATAGAGGGGGTGATAATTTAAGGCAAATGTGATGAAGGGTACTAGAGACCCAGACAATATCAAGATCATAATACACAGCAGATGTCTGTCTCGGTATTTCACCAGTTCTCTTATGTCTCTTGTGTACTTGTACACCTCCTCCACTAATTGTTGAGCAATCTTGTTAGGATCGGAAATTTTTTTGTCGAAGTCTTCTTTCTCAACCCAAGGAACCATTATTTCACGTGGCATGATGTCATACAGGGCTATCAAAAAACCCAAGATGTACGCGCCCAGCGCTATATAATTATACACCGAGGAAGTATGAAGCCCTAACGTAAAAAATATGAAAATTAGTATACTCACGAGGAGAACTAAAACCTCAAATCTGTGCTCTTGATGTTCCCGGGCACTGGTCAAAAGCAGATATTGATTCCATATTGGCCCATAGACTCTTTCGTAATTTCCCAATTTTTTTGGCATACTGAGGCCTTCTATCGCTGATAGCCACGCTTTTAATCATCTTTATCAATAAATAAAAGCCCAGTATTTTCCCAACCTCACCCCCGCCACCGGTTTCAGAAGCCACACCATAAATTCATCCATGCCCTCGAACGGGTAAAGTTTGGGGAGTTCTTTCATCAGCTTCTGCACGAGCCGCTTTCTCTCCTCGCCTTGGGCACGGTCGGCGCGGCGGGCGGGGGCTTTTGCATGTGTTTAGCTGAACCTCATACGGCGGGAAAAGCTCGTCCTAGTCTGCGCCAGTTTCGATGTTTTGTAATCCAGGATGTAGCAGGTTACATGAGCCTAAGGACAAGTACGCCAAGATGACATACTAAAAAGGATGAAAATGGGCGGATGTGTGCCTTTCTTCGCCCCTTTCAAACCTTCAGCAGGGCTTTTTCTTTTCCGGCTTCTTCTTCTTCTTTCTGAACATAGATTTCACCTTGGTATCACGTTTCATTCTGGGGTTAAAATACGTACGGCCAAGACTCTCTGCTGGTGGGAGCTCGACGTTCATCCGATCGCAATAGCTTTTATCCCACGCCCAAAATCACTTTCGGCGCTCCGCGTGCCCCGATTATTTCTTGAATTTGTAAAACACGGCGTTCCCAACTTTTCTCGAGACCTCCACCTTCCCTTCTGCCGCCAATATCCTCAAATAGGTCGAAGCGGTGGGATCCGATGCTTTAACTCTCTTGGCCACCTCACCCACCGAAAGATCGCATGGATGTATCCTCTTGAGCTCGTTCATGATTTTGACTTTCGTATCGCTCATAGTTTTACCCTACCATTTAACCTTAGGGGAAACTATTTAAATATGTTTCGCTAATGTATCTATGGGTTTAACCTATGGGTAAAACACAAAACCGAAATAAAGCAGGAGCTGAGTCGATACCGAAAAAGGAAATGACGGTCCTTGAAAGAATCAACCCGCTGGGCTGGCTGAGGCGCAGGGGGCTGGGAAAGCACGAGCGCGAGTGGAAGATCGTGAAACTCGGGCGCATCTGCCCGGGATGCCTGGTTCCTGTAGAAGTGTCTTCCCAGGAGGTCGGCAACGACCTAGCGGCGACGGAATTCAAGTGCCCGAAATGCTGGAGAGTGTGGGGTTACATGGAACAGATCCAAGGCATCAGAAGAAAACCCGCTGACCTGCGCCCGCCAAATGTCGGGTGCGGGGCCAGGGCCGAGCCCGGCGAGCCCGACAAGATGTTCGGATGATGGAAATGGCGCCCCCTCCCCCGAAAGGCACGAGGGAGATCGCGGTCGACGGCTCGAACGTGCTGTTCGGAGGGGGCACGTCCGCGACGCCCAGGGTAAAAAACCTGGAGCTGGTGATCAAAGAACTGAAGAAGGCCGGGTGGAAGCCGGTCGTTTGGGTGGACGCAAGCAGGAAGTACGACGTCGACGACCCGGCGAAGCTCCGTGCGATGATCGCGACGGGGGTTGTGCGCGACATACCCGCTGGAACCCCGGCCGACTACTGGGTGCTCGACCACGCATCGAAGCACGGGTGCAAAGTGCTCTCGAACGACCGATTCGCTGTCTGGGCCGAGAAGTTCCCGATCGTGGGGGAGCCCGAGCGGTTCGTGCGCTTCATGGTCAACGGCGGCGAGGCGAGCTTCTGGGGCGAGGCGGACAGGGTGGACAGACTGCCAGCCGCCCGCGAGGGACCAAAGCTCGAGAGGTGGATCAAGCCCAGGCCAGCGAGGAGGTCAAGGCCTTTGAAAATCCCCAGTCCGAGAACAAAACCAGAGATTCGTCCGACGGCGCCCGTGCCGGTGATTTCCAGCATCAGGCACACGATATTTTTCGCCGCGGCGCTCGCAGCGTTCTGGGTGCTTTTCGCGGTCGGGTTCTACGTGGTCCTGAACGACCCCTACCGCATTTTCGCGATGCTCATCGGGTTCCTCGGCAGGCCCCTCGCGATCGCCGTCTTCGCTTTTGCCGGATTAATCACGGCGGAATACGCGGCGAATCACGCGGTAAGAGGGCTCGGTCCGGGTAACCCACGAGCCATTGTCCTGCTCGCAACGTTCCTGACGATGTTCTTGATTCCGGCTGCCCTGGGGGCGCTGACGTGGTACGTCATCCCCTTCGGCACGGGGCTTTTCAAATGGGTGATGCCGACGTACTGCGCGGCGATGGCGGTGGGCGCGTTCACGGTCGTGTGGGCGTGGTGGTGCTCTTCCTCACGGAGTTGATGCGGAAAATCTGCTGATGACCGCGGCCGGCAGGCTCTGCCAGGCGCTAGCTCCTAAGAAAAAACTGTAACCCGCCGCACCGCCATTTTTCACCTCACGGCACGTGGATGAAGCCAGTCCCGCGAGAAGGCCATTCAGAGTGGGGCTGCCTTCGGGAAAACGAGGCCCCCAGCGCGATCTACCGCACGGACTTGGGGATCGGACATTATGTGTAAGCGGGTGAGCCGCTGGCGCTCAGGGAACGATGGGTGTTCAAGCGAAGTCGATCCCGCTCTCCAAGGGATCCGCTACCGCGCGCAAAGGAGAAAAATTGCGTCAGCGGTCGGTCTGCGGCCGCCCTCTTTTCGCTGCGCGCCTGATTACGATGGCTTCGCCCTCCTCGTCTTCAACGGCCGCCACCGTGATCTTGTCGTCTTCGCTCCACCCCATCTTCTTCGCCTCGGTCGTGACGAATACGGTCCAGCCACTTCCCCACCGCACGATCTTCTTGTCGCTCATGCTCAGAATTTTCCTCGGCATGTGAACCGAGCTACATTAATATGTGGGGCTCAAGTATTATGTATGTAGAGAGTACACGTAGCCAAAAAAGGCTTGTTGGGGACTCGGATTGACCGACACCATTAGACGTTCGGTGCTGTGCGTTTCGGTGGCACTCGTGCTGTGCCTGGTCCTCCTGCCAGGGCGGGCGCTGGCCTCCGACCAAGTCACGCAGCTGTGGAGCCATGAGACCACACGTTTCGCGGAGCACATCATATCGCTGGCTATTTCTTCGGATGGAAACTACGTGGTGGCGGGCACCGATTATAATACCATCTACCTTTTTTCGAGCTCGAGCAGCACCCCGCTGTGGAGTTACCAGTTCCCCTCCCAGATAACGCCTCTGGTTGCTATATCGGCAGACGGCGGATACATCGCGGTCGCTGGCGACTATCTGTACCTCTTCTCCCGTGAGAACAATACTCCGATTTGGAAATCGGATGTTTCGGCGACTTTGGCCGTCGCGATTTCGGTGGACGGCGAGTACATAGCAGCTGCTACCGAGGAGCAGGTCTCGTATTGGGAGATGGCGTACAAGGTTTACTTTTTCTCCCGGGGCTCCAGCATCCCACTATGGAGCTATGAAACGGGCCGCTTGAGACAGGGAGCAGGTGGGGGAATATATGGAACAGGTGCCCCGATAAATTCTATCGGGATTTCATCCGACGGCGGTTACATAGTTGCGGCTGGCGGTGGCCAGTGGGTGGATTATACGGACTGCTACGTTTATCTCATCTCCAAGGAAGGCGCCATGGTGTGGAGCCAGCACACTTCCACAGACTACATAAGCTCGATTTCCGCAACGATATCATCGGATGGAAATTACGTGCTTGTTGGTGGGCCCACGGGGGTCAGCCTATTCTCGCGCTCGGACAACGCTCCCCTGTGGACCTATCGTGCCAGTGGGGAGGATGTCAGATCGGTCGCGATGTCGACGGATGGGAATTACATAGCGATCGGTACTGGTGACTATAACAACTACACCGGCTACGTCCGCCTCTTCTCCCGCACCGATAACACACCGCTGTGGAGCTACAAAACCTCAAGCAGCGACCTGTCAACTTGCGGCGTTTACTCGGTCGTGATTTCGGCGGACGGCGAGTACATAGCCGCCAGCGAGCGATTTTACGCCGGGGGTTCCTCAAGGCACGGGCTTTACCTCTTCTCCAGCTCCTCCGGCACCCCCATCTGGAGTTCCGTACCGAGCTACTGGACTTCCCCCGGTACACAGGAGGTTGCTGGGATTTCCTCCGACGGTAGCCGCATCCTCGTTCTCAATTCTACGAGGGATGCGGTTGAGCTCTATGAGAGAAGAACGATTTTACCTTCTACGAGTTTAGAGGTTTCCCCATCGAATTTCAGCGTATTGCCAAGCAGTACAACCGCACTCACCGCGACCCTCACGTCGGGAGGAACGCCACTTGCTGGCAAAACGATTGCTTGGACAATAACCGCTGGAAGCGTTGATTCCCTGAGCGGCACCACGGACTCGCAGGGCAGGGTAACTACAACATACGCGGCCCCAAGCACCGAGGGGAGCGTCACGGCTACAGCGTCGTTTGCTGGCGACGCCCAATATGATTCGAGCAGCGGAAACGCGAGCGGAGCCGTAACTAAAACAACGTCTTCTGGAGGGGCCCAATCCGCTTTCCCGTGGTGGATGCTGCTCATGCTCTACTTTGCCATCTCTGCCGTCCTCGCGGCGTGGGTCTATCGTGACTCCAAGAATAGGAAGATGAACCGCGGCGCCTGGGTCGGGCTCACGTTCCTGACATCGGTGGTGGGGCTGGCCGCGTACCTGAAGAAGAGGCGAGTCAAAGAGCGCAAGTCCAGGTGAGCGGAGTTCTACTATAAAAGCGAGATATATAGTACATTTCTAATAAGTTCTAAGTCGGGTGGTCTCGGCGGGTTTTTGACACATTTTTGGGGCGGAATAGTACACTTCTAACAAGTCCTGTATGTAAACTATTCTATAAACTATAAACATTAACAACAACACAACAACAACAGAGTTATTAGAAAACTACTCTCTGTGTCTCAAGGCTGTATTTTTCAGGCCGTGGTAGATCCGGCGCGCGAAAAAGCCCCAAAAAGAGACATGGGGATGTTTAGCGAGGAGCGGAGCGACGAGCAAGACAAGGGCTCTCACAGGCATGGGTGTAAAATCCGCCACCTCACGCCCCATCGCTTCCGAGCCGAGTGTCCGGGGGGTGAGAGGACCGCCCGAAAATGTCCGAACGTGCGTTGGAGACGGAGGCGGGGGATAAGGTCGGTGCACCGGTGCACCCACATAAGGACCGCCAGCCACTGGTGATGCTACCAGCGAACCAAACTTATAGGTAATCGCAAGTTCGGTTGCGCGAGCGAGGCAACAGAAGGTTTGGCAGATATCTGCGGAACCTTAGCGAGGTATCACTCGTTCACTCGATCACGTTCACTCGATCGGGCGGAACTCACTCGGGCGGGGCCTGACCCGAAAAAACGAAAAAAAAAAAATAGTGCCCGAAGGGTAATAAACGGGGGACGTGCGTCCTCGTCTCAAACCACAATCCGGCGGCCGCTGGCGCGAGGCCTTTCGGCCCAGGCGCGGAGGTAAAAATACCTCGTCGGTCCTCCGCTCTTATGCGCCGGTACGGTCGTCGGGTTGATTTGGTCGTTCGTATTCACCTGCTCGGAACTTCTGGAGCTCCGACTTGCCAGCGATTGGACGTTTCCTCGGCCTAGTATACTCTGGGGTATATTTCGGCGACTTCGAGCCACGCCGCGAACGCGGTCATGAACGCGCCCGGGTCGCGGTAGGTGTCCTTCAAGTTGAACATCTTGAAGGGGTCGTCGAACTTCACCATGCCAGCCGGGACGAACTCTACCCGCGCGATGAGGTGCTCGAGCGCCGCTTTTATTGTCGCCTTCAGGGGCGTATCGTCCGAGATCTCCGTGCGGATGCACCAGGTCCTCCTCCCGAAGTATTCCCTCCGCATCCGTTCCGTCAGCGGGTCGGCGGCGGCCCACTCCTCCACCTTCGCGCCCGCGTGGTATTCGCCGTAGATGCCCCAGAGGACGTCGAATATCCGCCTGACGTCGTTCCTCGAGAAACCCATGTTTTTGAGCTTGGCGGATATCGCGAGGACTGCTTTCGATTCGTCCTCGGCTGCGGGCGGGTTCCTCTCGAAGAAATGCGCGGTCTCGTGCAGGACATTCATGAAGAACGAGGGATCGTCCCACGCCCCGTCCTTCAGTATCACGACCTTTTCGCGCAGTAACGCTACGCCATCCACCGCGCTGTCGCCGGTCTTCGGGGATTTCCGGACGATGCCGTCCTTCCTGAGCCGTTCTATCGCCCTGCGGCACGTATTGGGTCCGAGTGGCGTGTGCCCCGTCACCACGAACCACCTGATCCCGCCGTCCACGGAGCGGATGGGCTCCGGCAGCTCGCGCCTTTTGAGTTCGCGGTATGCGATCTTCGCGCGCGAAACGAATGCGCTGGCCGGCATGCGGTCGCATGTCGGTTCGACGCCGCGGCTGTGCATAAAAATCCTGGCATTGCATCCGTCGATGTATTTCCTGGCCTGGCCAGCCGTGGCAAAGCCTGGATCCGCGATTACGGGGCACTCGCAGCACCCGATTCTCGCGAGGAGGATTTTCTTCTTGTCTTCCGTGAGGGGGGCGTTTATCGTTTGTCCTTCCTCCTCCCCGCCGCCAGCGCATCGTTCCGCGAGGCGCGGGCGCTTGTTTCTGAACTCGCATCTCTTGAGTTCGCGAATTTTTTCCCTAGTTTCTAGTGCCTGTGTTTTCATCACTATCACTCCTTTGTTTTTGTTCGGGTCGATATTCTCCTCGCGCGGCCCCTATCACCGCGCGAATCATCGCGTTTGGACGTTCATAAACTTAAAATCAGTTCCCGAGGCCGTCCAAGACTTCGGGATGCCCTCCTTGGTCGAAACCTCACCGCCCATCGTTCACTTACCCGCTTGGCGCCATACCTCACTCCCCTTGGGGCGAAATACGACCAAGTAGGCACGAGTGACTTTACTCAGTCGGAAAAAAAGATGGGGCAAACGCAAAACTTTGCATCAAAAAAAGAAAATAATGTCCACTAGACGAATTTGCCGATGACGGTTTTTTGGTGCGCCCAAAGGCACAGATTGTTTTCAATTATATATATGGAAAACCTCCATTATAAAGATATCGGCTTCAATTGGGGATACCGCGGGGATACCGTCAGATTGGCTCGGAGATGCGTTTTATGTGGAGCAGCGGCGTGCTCTTTTTGAAATTGGGGATACCGCGGAGATGCCGTAAAATGGTATCCCCAATTTTTGGGGATACCAAGATGCCTCCAGATTGGCTCGGAGATGCGTTTTATGTGAAAGTGGGGATACCGCGGGGATACCGTCAGATTGGCTCGGAAACGCGTTTTATGCGGGTAGTCCCCAAAGGTGAGATGCCTAGAAACGGATGCTACGGGACTCCGTGAGGCTTCGAAATCATGAACATCTCGCCCGTCGCCGTTGCTCCGCCTACTCGCTCTCAATTACAATGCCGTATTTTTTGCATAGTTTTACGAGCGGCCCCTCATACACCCCGATATAGAATTCGCGTCGCTCGCCGGTTTCGTCCGTTCCGCGTGCCGTCAAGGATCCCTTGGCAACAGACCGTCTGAAATTCCGGCCTTCTGCTTTCAGCCACCGAATGTCGGCGATGTCGATGTCGAGTTCCTCGCACATCTTTTCGATCAATCCATCATACGGTCCGAGATCTATCTCTTTACTTCTAGGATCGTCTCTCCGACGAGCCGTCAGGTGAAAAGTATCTTTTTTCTTCCTCAGCATGAACCGGTAGTCGTTCGCCTTGTAGTACATGAAGTCGCTTTTCAGTCTGGCCAGTTTCTCTAGCTCTTTCGGTGGCGGCGCCTGCCCCTTGGGAGGGTGGGTAAGGGGGTGAGTGGGGAGCTCTTTTACTGGGGGTTTCTCTTTCGACGGGAGTGTGACGAGCGGGCAGTCCGAGAGTGGAATAACATGTAGATCCATGCCAAGCTCGTTTATAATTTGCCTGTATTCGTCGCGCCATGGCCCAATTCTTACCCAATCAATATTCTTCCGCATAAAAAGGTATATGTGTTCGTGGCAGCCCGCCGAATCAATATACTCCGCCACATACGGCGTACAACCTTGATCTTTCAGGCGGACTATTACCTCCCTTACAGAGACGAGACCGGTCATTTTTCCTCACCAGCGAGCTTGATCCAGTCGCACTCTATCCCGCGCTTGAAGCGCCAGCCGTCCTGCACGATCATGTCCAATGCGATTAGACTATGCTGATATTTCAGCAAAGTTCGCTGGTCCCCTCCTGCGTGTTTCTCGATCACCCTCTCCAGGTGCACTCTGTCGAAGGATCCGCCGTTTGGTAGGTCGTTGAAGATATGTGCCAAACGTCGGTGAAAAGACGAGAAGTTTTTGTCAGGAATTTGTGTGTGTGACTCGGCTTCGAGTATCGCCAATCTTGCCTCTATCGCCGACATGACCTCCTTGCTAAAAACGCCGTGTAGCTTGCCGTATTTCCGAATTATCGCATTTTTAAAGCGATTCCAGACTTTTCTCTTTTCGGCATCGACTCTGATCCCAACTGTCTCAGTCATGAGAAAACACCCCGTTTTTACAAAAAATGTACTTTGTTAACAAGAATGTTAGTATGTTAACAATATACAATATACAATATACAATACACAGCAAAGTACATTTTGTACTTTGTTCAACTATCCTCAACAATCTGCAAAATATTCGTGTGGTTTGTTCAACAATACCCATAAAATCGTCGCGAAGGATCAAATCGTTGACATCCGATCTCGGCCTCTGCACACAAATATTTTTTTGGCATACAAATTGCGGTTTATTGTTAGCAAACTTTTCGGCCTCCTCCCGCGCCGATAGCTTCCGCTGGAACGCGTCGGGCCTCGGCTTTCCCGTCCTGGCACGCATTTTTCTATCCATCTGATACCTTCTTATTTGCCGGGCAGCGCGGGTGACCTTCGAATTGGGTTTCACGAAGGTCTTGGGTTGCACGGCTTTTCGCCGAGACCCGCGCCGCCCTTCGGCATATCATACTATGGCAAAAGTCTTATAAGTACGTTCTGCGTACTCTAGTTTGGTATCCTTATGGCGATTGAGGCCGCCCAGCCAGCTCACCCAAAGCGTGACCCTTCTAGAAAGGCGTTCTGGAATCAAAACCGCAAACCAGGACCTCCAAAACAGAGCGAAACGAACATCGTGCAGGCTCTTGAAAAATTCCCAATGACTTTCGAAGAACTTGTAAAGGAAACGGGGCGAGCCAGAATCACAGTTGCCGAAGGGCTAGCAGAACTTGAAAAGCAGGGGCGAATCGAACGAAAAGTAGAACCACCTCTATCAGGAAAGAGGCGGCATCGCATTGTCATCCACCTTACCGAGAAAGAACTCACACCTCTGGAAAGAGCGTTGAGGCATCTCGAGGGTATTACCGCCGCTCAAAAAATTGATATCGAATCGGGAAGAAAACTTCTAACAGATGATGTTGTTCAGGCGATTCTCGAAATCACGTCCCTCGAGTGGAACCCCGCTGAAGAAGAATTTGAACCGACCCCTAGCCTTTCGTTGGGCTTTGACGAGGCTGTGCTCGTTGTTGCCCTCGCTCGCTACCATTTTGAGGCCAGAGTGGTTTTACGCATCGACAATCCACATGACTCGCTCCAACGGCTCTTTATCGAGAGATCCAAAGAGCCAGAGAAGCTACTTGGGCAGTTCTACAAGGCTCACCGTCGCGATCCTCGAGTTTTCCCCGCATTGGAGGTGGCGAGAAAGCGAAGGGTCGACAAAGAACTCGACGCGTTGCTCGACTGGATCGAGCCCCATGTTTTTCTCCGGTACCGCCGGGAAGAAGAACCCATTGATACGTTCGAAACAATCCCAGACATCAGCGATGCGATGAGATTCGTCGCGGCCCCGAACTTCATCGCGTCTGCTTTCAGGCTAGCACAGAAGGAGTACATTTCATCCCATGTGATCCCAGCATGGTCTACCGCTCTCAAAGACTGGAAACCTCGTGCCCCTCTATCACGAGAGAAAAAGGAAAAAGTGGGTGAGAAGAGCTGGGAAAGAAGCGGGATTTGAAGCCCTTTGCGCGCCGCCCGAGGAGGCCAAGGCCATAGTTGACTGAAAGAGAGAGGTATCTCAAACTAGTCCGGTGGTGCGGGGGAATAGGTTTAAACTACCGTTTAAATCTACCGAAACTTTTTGTGCAATTTTCAGGCGGGAATTGATCAGAAGTTTGCTTAAAAAAGCATTTTTATGCTTAGATTACCGGCTTACAATTGGTTTAAACTACAAAGTATTTAGGACAAAGTTCTGTCTTTTCGACCCAGAAGGATACCTGTAAATCCTTAACACCAGGTATTTTTGCGATATCATTTCCCACGTTAATTAAATGTTCAAAATCTATAGCTACACAGATAGCCAACAAGTCGTGGCCAGATATTCCAACGGTCTTTGTAGCCAAGATTATGTTTCGCATCTTGATTAGCTTTTCTAAGATTAGTGACGAATCGATGGGAATAACCTTTTTTGCAAGGGTGCGTGTAGGTGAGATATCAATCGTGAACACAGCCATAGCTTCATATCCAAGTTTCTTCGGATCGATTACCACAGTGGATCCTCGGACTACGCTCTTTTCTTGCAGTGCCGCATATCTTTTTATCACCGTATCTGGTGAGATGCCAAGTTCTTTCGCGATTTTCCTGAAAGACATGCGTGCGTCTTCAGTTAATTTTTCGATTATTGCCAAGTCTATCTCATCCATCTTTGTCACTTCTTTTTAATGTGTTCGAATTCAAAATTTTCTGGGCACAATAGTATCTTATCAACCCAAATACTTGCCGTCATCTCTCTAACCATAGGATGCCCTTTTATGTGTTCCTTCAATTGACCTAGTTTATCAACATTTTTTAGAACTGCTATAGCGAATATGTCGTGCCTGCCCATAGATGGGGTGCAGAAAACCACTTCTGGTATCTTTCTTACAAAATCAATGATTTCTCCCACATGCGGATAATCGACGCATAAGCCGAAGTTTGCGACACAATCATTGCCCAAGCTTCGAGGGTTTAACAATATTGTCGTTCCCCTGACAATGCCAGTTCTCTTCATTCGCTTGAAACGCTTGCTAATCGTATCCGTGGACACACCGCAATCCTTTGCAATGTCTACAAAATTGGCGCGCGCATCTTTTTGCAAGGCCCTAATAATGTTTATATCAATGTTATCAATTTTCACTTGAAAAGGCATATTTGCATCCTCCTATTCGAAAATTATGCTATCAAAGCTTTTAAATCATGTTATTTTTTCCTATAAATCTTATAATGTCGAATAAGGACAGACCAAGTTTGCTCATTCTCGATATTATCAGCATATTTAATAATTTTATCTTATAATGTCTGTCTTAACAAGCTAAATTCGAACAAAAACTATAAATATTACATGAATGAAAGTGAAAAGGAAGGTGAAAAGATATGGTCATAAAAAAGAGCGGCAAAATCGAGCCTTTCAGCAAGGCAAAAATTGTCAAGGCCTGTATGGGCGCTGGCGCTACACAGAAGGTTGCGAAAAAGATCGCCGATGAGATCGTCAAGACCGCGACCAATAAAACTTCCACAAGCCAGATACGAGCTGCAGTCTTGAGTAAGCTCAGGAAGGAAAATCCGGCTTGGGAAGCGGCATACCTCGCGCATGAGAAAGTGAAGAAAAAATCTAGCAAAGAAGTGTGGTAGATAATCGACCTGTTTCTTGGGCGCTTCAGGAATTAGTTTGTGCCGTTTCTTGAAGCGCCCGGGATCTCCGGTGATCAAATGTTAGACATTCTACTTTGGACCTTGGCGATTTTCTTTGCCCGCCTGACCGACGTGTCGATGGGCACGATTAGAAATATCCTCCTCATTAGGGGACGGAGGGGGATAGCCTCTGTCTCTGCGTTTTTTGAAATAATGATTTGGGTGCTTGCGGTAAGTCGTGTGATCACGCAGCTGGATAAAATTTATTACATTGTCGCTTTCGCCTTGGGTTTCGCGTGTGGAAACTACCTTGGAAGCTACATCGAGGAGAAAATCGCGCTCGGCTACATGTTCGCATACATCGTGCCAAAGAAACGCTCCAACGATTTAGCCCACATGCTCAGAACGGCAGGCTTCGGCGTCACGATAATTCACGGCATAGGCCTAAAGGGGCCAGAGCCTGTCTACAATGTGCTCTTCAAGAGGAGAGACACACAGCCATTGATAAACATCATCAAAAAGCACGATAAGAACGCATTCTTCACGCTGATGGATGTCAGGAGCGAACGCGGTGGCTACATCAGGGCGGTGTCCAAGCGGAAGTGGTAAACGTGCCAAGGTGTTGAATATGCAGGTAATGCCCTTGGACCCCGATATAGAAAGCATATTTCTCAAGTTTCTAATGCGCGATATCACCAGCAACTTCTTTGCTCTTTTGAACCTGAAATTTCACAGGGAAAAAACCAAATTTTGGGTGGCGCTGGAGAAGAATACTAAGATTATGGGATATTTGCTTGAACATGATGCCAGAGTCATAAATCTTAGAGGCGATGTGAGGTGTGCAGCCGAGCTTTTGAAAATGACAAGTTTGGTCAAACCAGAGCTTAATGTCGAGCCAGCTCACGTTCAAACGGTCAAGAGGTTTTACGAACCAACGAATCCCATCGGTTTCAGCAGGGACAAGGTTAATGTAATATCTGCTATGGAAGTGGATAAAAAACACTTCAAACCGATTATCACATGCTATCCTAAAAAGTTAGGCGCGAACGAGTTTAGTGCCCTCGAGAATCTATATGTAAAATTTTATGAAGAGATGATATTGGGGCGCATCACGCGTGAACAAATCCGAGAAATTTTAAATAGATGTATTAGATGCGGGATTACTTACGGAATTTACGATGAACGTGAGCTGGTTTCCTTTGCCAGCGGTAACAGCATTTTAAAAAATGTTACTCACATGGCGCCCGTCTATACATTGCAAAAATTCAGGAGAAGAGGCTATGCAACGTCTGCATGCTCTGCGCTTGTACGCGATCTCCTTAACAATAATGAGAAGACGATACTTTTTGTCTCTGAAAAAAACGTTGCAGCTCTCAAGGTATATAAAAAGATTGGGTTTGTTAGGACTGGGCACACGTTCTTAACGTTTCGGGCTCGCAGGATTAAAGGAGGGTCTTGAGCAAAAAACTTGGTGGAAAAAGAAACTAGCACTAATCATCATCAAAAGAGGATAGCAATGCCTAGACCCTTTAAGAAAACATCCGAAAAGGCTGGCCTACCCCCAGAGACCCTCATCTATATCGGGGAAAAAAAGACCGCCGAGATAAAGATTACAATCATTAGTTACGATGAAAAGGAATTTCAAGAGAAGGAGGCAAAAACAGTCGAGGAATGTTTTCCCTTTAGAGATAAACTTGGCGTTACTTGGATAAACGTTGATGGTGTTCACCGGCCGGAGATCGTAAAAAAACTTGGCAATTATTTTGGAATACATCCTCTTGTACTTGAAGACATCCTAAACACAGATCAACGCCCGAAAATGGATGATTTTTGTAACTACATTTACATCGTTTTGAAAATGCTTAATTACGACGACGAACGCAACGAGGTAGTTGCAGAGCAGATAAGTTTAATCCTTGGCCAGAATTTTGTCATTTCCTTTCAAGAAAAAGAAGGAGATGGTTTTAACCGTATTAAAGAGCGGATTAGGGGCGAGAAGAGCCGCATAAGAAAGATGAGGGCCGATTATCTTGCCCACGCTTTAATCGATCTAATTGTTGATAACTATTTCATAATCTTGGAGAAATTTGAAGAGAAGATGGAGTTTCTGGAAGAAGGGTTGGTCACAAATCCAACAGAAGAAACATTACGGACAATCCACAGTTTAAAAAGGGAGATGATATTCCTACGCAAGTTGGCCCGGCCTTTGAGGGAGGTAATCAGTGGGCTGGAAAGAGGGGAATCATCGCTGATCCAAAAGTCTACTAAGGTGTATCTCAGGGATATTTACGACCATACCGTTCGGATAATCGACACAATAGAGATGCTACGTGACATGGTTTCCGGGATACTCGATGTTTACTTTTCAAGCGTGAGCAATAAAACGAACGAAGTCATGAAAATCTTAACGATCATTGCCACGATATTTATTCCTCTGACCTTCGTAGCAAGCATTTACGGAATGAATTTCAAAAACATGCCAGAACTCGGGTGGTATTGGGCTTATCCTTTAGTTTTGCTTGTAATGCTTGCCATAGGCATATCATTGGTTTTCTATTTCAGAAGGAAGAAGTGGATATAACGCTGGTAGCTTTTCATGGCTCAATTAAACTGCGCATTTTCCGAGGGCTGAAAAGAAGCATTTGCAGTATTAGGGGTTTGAACCCAGATTTGTACCCTCCGGAGGATTTCCGGAAAAATCTCCAAGATTTGGCTGATTTGTTTCCAAATGCCTATGGTGCGGGGGAATAGGTTTAAACTACCGTTTAAATATACCGAAACCCTGGTGCTAAGATTGGGCAAGAATTAGGCAATTATAACGCCGTTTTAGTGCAGGATAATGCGGGGCTTGGTATTGGATAGCCTAATACGCGGGACGGGATTTTCCTCTATCGAGTGAAATCGAGTTCGGTTGCTCGTGCAAGATGTAAGTTTGGCCTGCAAAGTAGACGAACTGCAACACTTTCTAAGCCCAAAGCATGAGCTCGATCACAAGCACTAGACAAGCAGCAGCTATCACAAACGGCATGACCAAAAAACCGTACTTTGAAAATTCCTTAAATGAGATTGGGCAACCCTTGTCCATTAGGATTTTCCCCCACATTATCCCGGCAAGAGCGCCAATCATGGTTAGGTTTGCCCCAAAGTTGCTTCCAAGGATCAGTGCAAACATCGAACCTTTCGTGGCCGCCGCAGGCGCGATAAACAGGTTGTTTTGTAGAGTTCTGGTGAACAATATGGTCATCGGCTGATTGTTCATGATGTTCGAAGTGAAAGATGAAAGGAAGCCCATGATAAATACAGCTAAGAACACGTTCGTGGAAACGGCCGATATAGACGAAGCGAACTTGTCTGTCCAGCCATATACTGAAAGGCTCTCTACCATTATGAATAACCCGAGCACGAATGGAACTATTTTCCACGGCATCCTCGAAGATATCGCCGGAATCCGCGGCATGTAAGAAACAGCTTCTTTTTCTGGTTTATGTGCAGCGAGGATGTGGTATCGCAACAAATCGTGAACAAGCATCACACCAGCAAAGAAGAGTGGTATTGCCCATATAGGAACGTTGATCAAAGGAGACATGCTCAAGGTAAAAAGGCAGCAAGCTAACGTGATTGATCCAAAAATTGCCCCTCCTTTGCTTTTGAACGCGGACTCGGGAGGCGCGGTAGGGACGTGGAATTTTTTGGGTATCCGTCGCCTGAAAATTAGCAATAAAAGTGCGAGGCATGTAGCACCTGCGGCGATCGTCGGTAGGACCATCCATTTCGAGTACTCGATGAAAGAGATGTTGTACGCCTGTGCCACGATGATATTTGTAGGATTTCCGATGTAAAGGGCGGCGCTCCAAATGTTGGCGGCGAAAAATTCAGCGATGAGGAATGGAACAGGGTCGACCTTCGCATTTTTGCTGAAATAATAAATTATCGGCGTGAGTGTCAGGATAACGATGTCGTTCGAAGTGAAGAGGGTGAGGAAACTGCTGAGCATAAAGAAATACAGGAATAGCCTCCTGCCGTTGCCCTTGGCGGCTTTCATGGCGAGCAGGGATAGGTAGGCGAAGAAGCCGGTCGAGTCCAGCGAGACGCATATGTATGCGAGGGATATGAATAGAATCAAAATGGCGTAGGGCTTGATTGTCTCAGTTCCGACGATGCCGTTCACTATAGAACTTCCGCCGATAGAGAAAGTGATTGCGAGTAGTGCCACACCGATTATCGGAGCGAGACCGTAGTCGATTTTGATGAATTTTTGTGTAAACGGAATCCTAAAAATCGGGCGTTTCAGAATGAGATATATTACCAGAACAAACGCTAGAATCGGCATTAACGAAGATACGCCATTCAAAGTGCTCACCACGCCCAGCTTTGAACGAGCACCGTCACCGCGGTTTTGGTGCCCCTCTGACGAGAACGACGGTGCAGGGCGCCTTTTTGACCACGTAATCTGAGATACTCTCGGAGAAGTAGCCGAGCACGCCTTTTCGTGGGATGGTGCCGATCACGATGATGTCGCACGCTCGCTTTTTTGCCGTTGAAATGATAGCCCTTTTGACATCCGTGGACTCCACGATTTCAATGTGGCTGGGGATTCGCTCTTTTTTGAAAAGTTCAACCGCCCAAGAAAATTCCCTTTGAACCTCATTTTCAGTGTATTTGCTCAGCTGTTGAACAACATGAAGCACGAACACCTTGGTTTTTCTGGAGCACAGTTTTGTGGCGACTTTTACTACTTCTTTAGATGTTTTGGAAGCGGTCACGCAGACGAGCATTCGCTTATACATATTTGAGGATAAGTGGGCGCGAGATAAAATGCTATCGTTAAATTGGTGCGGGGGAAGGGATTTGAACCCTCACTAGCCAGCTTGCCGATCCTTTGTTTTATTTGGGTATAAAAAAGAAAGAGAGGGGAGAAGACTATCAGGTTCATTGGAGAGTCTTGTAGCAGTCTTTTAGGGGGGCTGGGTAGTCGCGGCGATGGCCTCGCGCGGAGCAAGAACTTGGCAGGTTTTTGTACTTTCACGGTTTTTAGGCTACACGGCCCCAAAGTTTTAGAGCCAAGCTACCCCACGACCCCAAAGTAAATGATATACACAAAGTTAAAATCATGGTAGTCAACAAACCTTGGAGACTCTGATTAACGAGGAAGCCCTACTGCTGGCCAAATACCTCCGAAATGAAAGGAAAACTTGGGTTCCAAGAATCACCGTTTAACTTGTCGTCCGTGGAAGCGGGGAAACTTGATAAGTCGCTCTTGGCGCATATTTAGATGGAGTATGAGCTAGTATGTCGAACCAGCATTTGATTGTCACCGTGCTTTTAATTTGTGTTTGCCTAGGTGCGTTGACGCTTTACGTGGGGCTTGGCGGATGGAAAACACAGCCAGGAGCGAATGCATTGGAAAATGTGGATTTAACCTATCTGGAGAACCACATACACGAATACGAAAATAAGAGGATCGGGACAGCTGGTATCGTGATGTATTATCCAACTCCGAGACCGACAGAAACAATCGGCGATTTCGTGTTAGTTAATGGCGGGGGAGCGGTTGCGGCATTGCTTGTGGACGGAAGCTTACCAATACCGCCAGAAAATTCGACCATAGCCGTCGAGGGGACTGTTGCTTGCGTTTACGGTTTATACATCGATGGATATTATTACATTCGAATAGATAATTGGTCATACTATAATATCGAGCTGACGATGAGCAGCGAGAAAACCGAGTATCAAATAGGAGAAATTATTAACATAGCCTTCGAAGTGAAAAATGATGGGTCTGAAAACCTTGCGCTGATGCACCCAGCAGCTTATGGAGTGTTCGTCTTCGATGTGTACGATGAGAATAATGTGTGGTTAGGCTTATGGCCTGGGGGTGCAGGCTGTGTGTTTACTGAAACAAGCATAGGCTTTGGTGAGACGCATAGTGAAAATTTGGAGTGGGATCAAAAAGTGTACGAGACACGTGGTGGCATAACTTCATCCTCAGTAACTTCGCTTAAACCGGGCAAGTATTACATTCAAGGTTGGATCGCAGGTTACATTCAAGGTTGGATCAGACGGACACCTTCGCTTGAAATAATACTCGAAAATACGGAATAAATTGCCGAAAATGACGATTAGATAATGAAACACAACAAAGCGGATTTATCCGAGGCTTTGGTAGTAGTTTAGTCGTTGCTTGGAAGGGGGGGTTAAATTTTAACCCCAATCATTGCTTGAACGCCCATAAGGAAAAAAAGAGGCAGACAACTATCAGGCATCCCGAACGTCTTGTAGCAGTCTTTTAGGGGGGGGGGACTGGGAAGTTGTGCTTGGCTTGATGTGCCCGTTCACGGTTTTTGGGCTACACGGCCCCAAAGTTTTAGGGCCAATCTACCCCACGGCCCCAAAATAAATTGTTTCAACGCATAAATTAGCTTCTTACTCACGCCTTGATCAACTTCGCTATCGCACGATGTGTTTCCAGAGGCGGCTTCACAGTGTTGACGAGGTAGACCTCCGTCTGGCCAAAAAGTCTCTCGAAAAAGTGCTTCCTGAGCTTTCTCTTCCTTTCATCCCTGACCAGCTGGTGCGGGTTGCAGAAATCATTTTTCACCAAGTACTCCAACCCCTCGCTCGGGCTGATCTTCCTAGCTATTCTCTTGTCACCAGCCTCCCTCTTCAAAAGGATGATCTTTCGCAGAGTGGTCATGGGTATGACCCCGCCGCTTCCAACGATCCACCTGACGTTGATGACCGCCCTCCCCCTTTCATCGAAGCGCACCTTCTCGACGAGCTTCTCATACTCGCCCCATATCTTTCCGATGTCCGCCTCGACGTAGCAATTTTTCTCCGAGCCGAAGGCTAACGAACCCCGCTCGAACAGCCTGACAAAGAACCAGTCGTCCGCCACGAGCCTAGCGCCCTTGAGCCTGAGCAGGCCCCAGGAATGCGTCGTCTTCC
>Ga0315289_10000917_pt1 | contig 45795 bp, 45 predicted proteins | sample YL17G11_40_MG_FD_203452 | JGI IMG/M metagenome (GOLD analysis project Ga0315289, IMG submission 203452) | Sediment microbial communities from Yellowstone Lake, YNP, Wyoming, USA - YL17G11_40 | ecosystem: Environmental > Aquatic > Freshwater > Lake > Sediment | place: USA: Wyoming | collected... | reverse complement strand
GCCCTGCGCCGCCATCGGCCCGAAGCGCGGATCACCTGGGCCGTGCAGCGGCCGGGCAAGGTCATCCTGGACCTCGTGCCCGGCCTCGACCGCATCCTCGTCCTGGACAAGGGCCGCTGGCCGAGCCAGATACGGACGGCCAAGAGCAAGGATTTTATCGCCCTGGACTTCCAGGGCTTGGTCAAATCCGCGCTGATTGCCTATCTCTCGGGCGCGCGCCGGCGCATCGGGTTCGACCGCCGCAACCTCAAGGAACCGTCGGCCCGATTCTTTTACACCGAAACCCTGGGACAAATCCCCGAAACCGGCCAGGTCATCTCCAAGAACCTTCAGCTTCTGACCCGGCTGGGCATATGGGAACCGGCCTACGACTTTCCTTTGGCCATTCCCGAAGAAGCAATCGCCCGGGTCCGCTCCGCCCTGGCCGAGCTCGGCTTCCGGAAAGAGAAAGGCCGGAAGCTCATCATCGCCAACGTGGGCGCCGCCTGGGCGACCAAACGCTGGTTCCCCGACCGTTGGGCCGCCTTTCTGGAAAAGATGAAGGCCGACGACCGCTTTCCGCTGCTCCTGTGGGGCAACAAAGAAGAAAAGCGATTGGCCGAGGAAATCGGCCGGATGTCGGGCACACCCCTGGCGCCGTTCCTCGGCGTAGTGGAGGTCATGGCCCTTCTCCGTGAGGCCGACCTGCTGGTCAGCGGCGATACGTTCGCCCTGCAGGCCGCCTGTGCGCTGTCCGTGCCCGTGGTCGGCCTGTTCGGCCCGACCAACCCCCAGCGCAACGGGCCCTTCGCCCAGCAAGACGCCGTCGTCCACCATGCGCTCCCCTGCAGCTCCTGCTACCGGCGGACCTGCTCCCATCCGGAATGCCTGGAACTCATCCGCGTTGAAGAAGTCGTCGAGGCGGCGCTGGCCAGGCTGAGGAGCGCGGGCCGTGCCTGAGGGCCGCCTGCTTAAGCTCATCTACCGCTGGCGGGTGAGGACCGCTTTCGTCGCTTTCCTCATCACCCTGGTCCTGGCCAAGCCGACCGCCACCTCCATTTTGGTTGGAGGCGTCATCAGCCTCCTCGGGCTGGTTGTCCGGGCCTGGGCTTCGGGACACTTGAAGAAGGAAAAAGAGCTGGCCGTCTCCGGCCCCTACCGCTACACCCGGAATCCCCTCTATCTGGGAAACCTAATCCTCGGCATCAGCCTTTCGGTGGGCAGCCACTCCTGGTGGGTGTTCGGCATTTTCGTCGTTTATTTCCTGATCTTCTATCCGGCCATTATCCACACCGAGCGGGAACGGCTGAAGAGGATTTTCCCCGGCCAGTATGATGAGTACCGCCGCTTCGTCCCCCTGTTCTTCCCCTTCCGCCGTCCCTGGCGCCAGGACAGGCCGCTTCCTTTCAGCTGGGAGATCTACCGTAAGAACAAGGAGCATCGGGCCCTCATCGGAGCGGCCGTATTCTGGCTGGTCATGGCCGCCAAAATCATTTTTCACTTATGAACAAGGCCCCCAGGACATAACAAGGCTATGCCGACGGAAAGAAGAATCGAGCGGGTTCTCCGAGTGCTCGACCTCCGGCAGCCCGACTTGAGGGTCGTGCTGGAGTCCGTGACCAACGCTCACAACGCTTCGGCCGTGATGCGAACCTGCGACGCGGCCGGAGTCCTCCACGTTCACCTTATCGGCTCCGGCCCGGAAGCCCTTCCCGTAAACGCCGCCATTTCCACCCAGGCCGATAAATGGCTTGACCTGCATTTCCACCCGACCTTGGCCGAATGCCTGGGTGAGCTTCGGCAGGCAGGCTTCCAGATCGCCGCCGCTTGCCTGGAGGAAGGGTCCCTCCCCCACACCGACCTGGATTACACGCGGCCCACGGCCGTCATTTTCGGCAACGAAGCAGAGGGAACCAGCCGGGAGGCCGTAGAAGCGGCCGATGTGCGGGTCAAGATCCCCATGCTGGGCATGGCCCAGAGCCTGAACCTGTCCGTCTCGGTGGCCGTCATCCTCTATGAGGCCTTCAAGCAACGGCAGGCCAAAGGATTCTACAAGGGCAGGCGGCTATCGGATGAAGAGTTTGATCGGCTCCGCCGCAGGTGGCTCAACCCTTCCCCGGACGGTCAGTCTGAAACGAATACTTGACCTCCTAGATCTCCACCCAGCCCATCTCGGTTGATTGCCACCGGCCGAGCTGTTTGAATCGCTCCGGCCGGGAAAGGACGGCCTGACGCTCGCGGCCTCCCGCCTCGGAATACCAGGCCGGGCTCCAGACCACGACATAGCGGGCTGCCAGCCGATCGAGCTCGGCGAGCCATTCCAGGCGAAGAGGAAATGTTTCAGCGGATGCCCACGTTCCCGCGCGCGGCCTCAATCAACTTGGCCGAATCGTAGCCGATGCCGTCCTTGAACACGGTTTCCACCTTTTCGATGTCGGAGATGTCCTTGGCCGGGTTGCCCTTGATCAAGACCATGTCCGCCTGCTTGCCGGCGGCCAAGGTCCCGATCCGGTCCAGTTCGCCCAGGTACAGAGCGCCGTTGTGAGTGGCGATCTTGATGGCCTCCTCCGGCCTGAACCCGGCCTCCACCAGCAATTCCACTCCGCGCTGATCCCCGAACCCCGGCAAGACGCCGCCGTATCCGGTAGGGTCGGGCCCGACGATGAGCAATCCCCCCGCCTTTACGAACTCCCTCTCGAAGTCCATCTCTTTTTTGAGCAGGGCGGGTACCGGCGAGTCTTTGGATTCGCCGACGCGCGCCCGCTGAGTCAGGTAAGCGATGCGCGCCTCGGGGGCCATAGCTTCCAGGATACGCGGCTGAAGCGGCGGACGGCCGGGCGCGGAAATCTCAAAGACGGCCAGGGTAGAGGTCACGGCCACCTTGTGGGCCACCAGCTCCCGGATCGTCTCCTGGATCTCGGGGCCGGTCACCTCCAGCTTGAGGAGCGCTTCCCTGGCCAGTCGCGCGTTGGGGCAGGTGTCGGGCTTTTTGTCGGAGAAAAATTCCGTATCGGCCAGGAGGCCATGCTCCAGGTTGTCGATCCCCAGGGCCGCGGCCTCGCGGAAACCGATCGAGCACAGATGGCCGGTGATCTTCAGGCCGCGCTTATGGACCTCCTCGATGGCCGCCGCCAGGGCGGCCCGGCTGATGTTGGTATAGGCCTTGAAATCGTCGATGCCCTGCTCGGCCCAATACTCGACCATCCGGCGCGCCTCCTGCGGGTCGTCCAGCTCGTGCATCTGCAGGGTGAAAGCCCCCGGGCCTTCCAGGTAGGGGCTGGTGACGTGCATTTTGGGGCCGGGCACCTTGCCCTCGTTGATGGCTTTCTTGAGGTTGAGCTCGGTAAACGGCTCCAGACTGCCGGTGGTACGGATGGTCGTCGCCCCGCAGGCCAGGTACAGGCGCGGCGCGCTGAATTCCAGAGTGTTGTAGTGGCCCGGCCCGGCCGGGTAAAAGATGTGGTCGTGCATCCCCACCAATCCGGGGATGACGGTGTAATCCTTCATGTCCAAGACCTTGGCTTCGGGGGGCACCGGCGTGGAGGCCGCCCCGCCCAAGGCCTGGATCTTGCCGCCGGAGACGATGATGGTTTGATCTTCGCGCGCGGGGGCGCCGGTCCCGTCGATGACCCGCACGTGAGTCAGGGCCAAGAGGGGCGCTTCGATCGTAACAAAAGCCTTGACCGCGGGTGAAAGCGAAGGGGGCGTTTGCCCGCCCAAAGCGGCCAGGACCAAAAGCATGAAAGACAGGATCATGACTTTGCGCATTCTGCACCTCATTTTGATTTTTGCCCGCCTTTTTCCCTCATCCATTGCGGAAAATCATACTCCTCAGAAAAAGGAGGGTCAAGTGGACTCTCCCCTATCCTTACTGGATTTTCGTCAGAGTGATGGTGTATTTCAGAAAGTCTCCGACCTGCGAGAATTCTCCATAGAGCCTATCGGCAATTTTGGGTGTTTGAGAAGAGAGTTTAAGACCGGGAGGCAATGGATAAAAAAAAGGGAGGGGCCGGGCCCCTCCCCGCTAACGGATCCAGGCTTAGATCCTCTGTAGTGGCCAACTCCGGTACGTCGTTCGCAATCCTTGCTTCAGCTCTTTGTCGATCTTTTCCCGGTTCTCTTCCATCTGCTTGGAGTACTTTTCCTCCCATTCCTGGCGCGACTTATCCAGCTCCTTCATTTGTTTGTCAAAGTTTTCCTGGAGGCCTTTCATCCACTGCTGGTCGGGCTCAAAGAACCGCTCCAAGCTTTTAAAATATCCTTCCTCCATCATCCCCACCAGGCCGCCCGTTTCCTGTTCGGCCACCTCGACCATGACGCTCAGGACTTTCTTGTCCCGCATGTATTCGATTTTGACCTTGTCGCCTTTCTTCTTGGTCTGGACCACGGCGCTCAGTTCGATGACGTTGTTCACTCGCTTCCCGTCCGCTTTGAAGATGACGTCGCCCACCCGAAGTCCGGCTTTTTCCGCCGGTCCGTCCTTGGTCAGTTCGTTGATGAGCAGTCCGGCGCCGTCCTTCAGCCCGAAGTATTCGGCCAGGCCCTTGGTCGTCTCCTGAAGGAAGACGCCGATGTACTTGCGCTTTTCCCACCGGAAGGGCCGGAGCGGGGCCGAGGGCGGCAGGGGCCCCTTGGGAGGGATGGGGAAGTCGAACAGCATGGGGAACTTTATGGCCATTTCCTTGTGTATGTTCTCTTCCGTATACTCGCCCAGTTTGACCTTGACATCTAAACTCTTGCCTTCCCGCTCGACGAGGAAGGTCACATCCTGGCCCGGCTTTCTCTTGCGGATCTCGGAGGCCAGGGTCCCGGCGTCGGTCACCGGCCTTCCATCGATCTTGAGCACCCGGTCGCCCTCCCGGAGCTTGGCCAGGGAGGCCGGGCTGTCCTTGTCCACGTCGGCGATGACCACCTCATTGTCCTCGTTCTCGGCGATGCCCACGCCCAGCCAGCCGCGGGAGACCTTGCCTTTGTCCTTGATCTCCTGGAAGACAGCCTTGACCGTGTCGATGGGGACGGCCACGGCCATGCCGGCGGCCGGCGCTTCGCCGCGGCTGATGACGAAGCCGGAGCCCTCGACTTCCTTCTCCCGGAACTCGAAGACCACGGGATTGTCGTCAAAATACACGCCCCGCAGCAGGCCGATCATGCGGCCCTCGGCGTCGATCACCGGGCTGCCGCTCGACCCGGGCACTACCCAGACGTTCAGCCGGATCTTCTCTTCGGAGGCCGAGCTGATGATGCCCTGGGTCACGGCCGGCTTATTCTCCGGCGAAAGGCTGAGCACGGCGATCCAGGCGCCGGAAGTCAGCCCGGCGGCGCTGCTTAAGGCCACGACAGCCGGAACCTTCTCTTTGACTTTGAGAACAGCGATATGGGTTTCGGGGTCCAGGCCTAAAAAGTCGGCCTGGAGACGGCGACCGTCGGCCGTGACCACGTTGATATTCTTGTCCCAAGAAGAAATAAGGGCTGTGGTAACGATATAGCCGGCGTTGTCCATAACCACGCCGGCGGCGACTTTTTTCCGGCCCTCACCCCCCGCTTCGACCTTGACCACGGACGGAAAGACCGACCTGATGACAGCTTCGAGCTTCTTATCTTCGAGGACCGGCGCTGCTCCCAATTGCAGCACGGCCGCCAAAAGCATGGCGGCGGCGACGAGTGTGATGCGTGTTCGGTGAACCATAGGCGTTCATCCCTCCTTAATATTGAATTCCCGGATAAGTCTCATACGAGACGTTCTCCAGGATATAGATCGCTTTGGGGTCCGCCGCGAGACCGCGGACCTCTTGACTGTAGTTCATGGATTCCATGACCGGGATGACTTGGCCCGCCGGAGCGCTCGTCACGACGCTGCGGGCCGGGGCCAGCCCCCTGTTCCGGTCGGCCAAGGTGCCGGGCTTCTGCAGGACGAAAACATTGACCAGGAGGAAACAGATGAGCAGGGCGGTCAGGCCGCCGGCCAGGGACAGCCGCAGGCCGAATAGGGCGGCCGGCGCTTTGGTCCGCTTCAGATGGGCTAAGCGGTCCATGACCCTCCGCTCGAAATCCGGAGGGGCCTTGACTCTTCCCAGTTTCTCCAACGGGCTAAGCTCTTCCATTCTCGTACTCCTTGGCCAGGGACAATGCCTCATTTCCGGAAACGGCCTTCTCCAGGTATTTCTTCAGCATGTGCCGGCCACGGCTGATCCTGGCCTTGACCGTGCCCACCGGCTTCTTGATGATCGCGGCGATTTCCTCCTGGGAATAACCTTCCACATCCTTAAGGATGACCGGGAGCCGGTAGCGCGGGCTGAGGTTGTCCAGGGCCTGCCGCAGATTTCGGGCGAGTCCTGAATCCGCGGCGCCCTCGCTGAAGGACCCAGCTTTCAGGTCGTTCTGGACGTCGTCCAGGGGGATTGTGACCGAACGGTTCCTTCTTTTAAAATCAGTCTTGGCTAGGTTGGAGGCGATGGTGTAGACCCACGAGGAGAAGGCTGCCACAGGCTTGTACTTATCCGCCTTGAAGTAAACCCGCATAAACGTCTCCTGGGAGAGGTCGACCGCTTTTTCGTAATCCCCGGTCATCTGATACAGAAAATTCACGATTCGATCCTTGTACAGGCTGACGATCCTGGCAAAGGCCGCCTCATCTCCCTCTTTGACCCTGGACATCAGCTCTTGTTCGTCCATTATCAAATCTTATAACCTCGGAACTGGCCGGAACGTTGCATGGCTGTATTTTATTGTTGTGTTATCAGCTAGTTAGTTTGGGCCGCCCCTAATTGGAAAAAAGGAAAAGATGGCGTAAATTTTAGGCAATGGGTTTGCGCCCGGCCGCCTTGGCCGCCCAGCTCGCCGCCGGATCGGCGAAGAACATTTGCCGCCGTCGCGTCTTGAACAGGCCGGGTTTGAAATAACTTTCGGTCCACTCGTCGGTCTCCTCCAGAAAAGCCCCCTCGGCTTCGCTCCCTTTGGCCTCCACCTCGTTGGCCACATCGCGGAAATAGAAATGGCGGAAGATGCGGTCGAACTCGGTGAGGTAGATGTCGACCACGCGTGTATTGCCGCGGATGAGCAGCATGTTCTCGTCGTTGGCCAGCAGCGAGTCGGGCGAGAAGTTCGCCGAGCCGCTGCACACCAGCGGGTCGTCCGACAACGGGTCGATGAGCAGGAACTTGGTGTGGACAAAAAAGACAAAGCCCTGGTGGCGGAAGTGATCCTCCTGGAGTAGCCATTTATCCAGCTCAAATTCCTTGATCCTCTTGCGGGCCGTCGGTTTACCGTCTTTGAACTCATACATTTCGCCCAGCACCGCGCCGTAAGAGATGATGAGGTCCCGGTCCTTGGACAGCGCTTTCTTCACCGCTTGACCGGGGGGCTTTTCCATCAGTATGAAGCGCAGGAAATCGCGATCCTTGGCCAGCGGCTCGACGAGCGTCTGGGTGACGCCGAAGGCGGCCGTGAACATCACCGATCCGGCGGCGTCTTCGATCCGCCGGCCGTACCATTTGAGCAGTTCGGACTTCGTCCGCGGCGAGAAGACCAAGGAAACCGAATTGGGCGGGACGAGTTCAGGCGGGTTCGGGGTGAGGCCCATGGCGCCCAAGCGGGCGGACTCCAGCTCCGGGTCTTTCCGCAGCATCTTCCAATAGGACAGATAACGCTCGGCCACGGCAGCATCGGCGACGAGATGGCCGACATTGCTTTGGCCGAGGAAGCCCGAGGGCGTGAAGTTGGTCGAGCCGGTCCACACCTGCTCCGGGCTTGTGCCGCTCCTGAGCCGGACGATAAACTTGTTGTGGGGGATTTTCGTCTTGGCCCGCGGGAAGAGAACCTGCTTTCCCCCGGCCCTCCGGGGCAGGCCAGCGGCGGCGATGGCCTTCTCGTTGGCGTTCTTCTCCTGGCCCGTGGTCCCGGTCGTGTCGTGGTAGATGATGCGAACGTCCACCCCCCGGCCGATGGCCGCCTTGAGGGCCTTGAGCACCGGCGGATAGGTGAACTCGTAGGCCGCCACGCGCAGGCCGTCGCCCGCCGGCGTGCCGCCAATAAAGCTCAGGCAGGCTTCCAGCAGGCCGCGAGAAAGCCAGGCGGTCTCTGCGGCTTGGGGATTGTTGGCCTCTTCGTCGCTGGGAGCTTTATTCCCGAACTCGCGGGCAAAGGCCTGGCTGGCGATGGCGCCCCGATTAAACCAGATTCCATGGCCTTGGTCGAATTCTTTTTCGGTTCGAATATTGAACGTGATCTCCCCTTTCGGTTCGAGCTCACCCGGCCGGCCGTACATAGGCAGGATGGTAAATCTATACAAGGTATCCGGCTCAGCCGTATAGTCGCCCCACAGGAAACTTTGGACCGGATGCTCCAGGGTGCTGAAGCGCATCGGTCGAGTCGGGTCCGCCGGATCCCGCGCATTCTTCGGGTCGGGGACGATGGACTTGAAGACTTTGAGCGACCGAAGCCACTTCGCCTTTCCATCGGCGGCACCCACGACCTCGCGTTTGAAAGCGAACCCCAGGAGCCCTGACCGGCGCTCCTCCGCGCAGTCAAGGGCAAGGAGAACCGTCCTGGTCCCGGAAAATCCCCTGGCCCGAAAATCTCCCGCTATCTTTAGCACGCGCATAGGTCTGCCCTCCCTAAAAACGCAGGCATTCCCGCCTGCCGATTTCCCCCTTGCCGCCGCCACGAATCATATCCCGCAATTGGCTGACAATCAACTCAATCACTAAATTCCTTGCCCTTATTTCGGCAGAATCTCCCTGAGCTTGTCGCGGGATTCCATGAAGAGGTCGTCGAGTCCTACGGACCGCCACTCGGCATAAGCGGCCATCCAGACGGACCTTTCTTTAACCCAGCGGACCTTGATGCGGTAGTACTCGCCGGCCAAGCGGATGAGACGACCGCTCCGGCGAATTTGCTTTTTATAATCTGCGGCCGTGAGGGAGGCCGGCCGGCGCTCATCCGGCGCCCCCCCCCCCCCCCCCTCCGCCGCCGCCGCCGCCGCCGCTGAACCCGCCTCCCCCGCCCGAGGAGTAGTGGGTCGCACTGGCGCTGGCCTGCAAAATGGAGGTGGACAGGGATTCGATCCCCTTGATCATGTGCTCGATCCCGCCGCCCGAGCCCAACCAACCGCCCGAGCCGCCCGCCCCGTAATACCAGGCGGGCACGGACGCCCGCTGGTCGGGCAAAATAACGGGCAGCATCTTGAGAATTTTCTTGGCGCTCCCGAAAACGATCCCGAACACGAGGTAGCCCTCCCAGAGCTTATAGGCCTCGGGCGGGACCTCTTTGAAGTGGGAGAAATCGCGGAGGAAGTTGCGCAGACCCTTCCAGCGTTCGTTTTCCTCGGCCCAGGCCCTAGTCCGCCGCTTGAGGAACGGGGTCAGGACCAGGATCATGATCAAGGCGACCGGATTGAAGAGAATGATGGCCATGGGCAGGCTCAAAGCCAAAAAGATATTCCGGGCCCGGAGGCTCTGGGGCTCGAGGAAGCCACGAAGTTTGGCCTCCTCTTTGACCATGGACGTCCAGGCCTTGTACCACTTCTGAAACTCAAAGGGCTTCTTCTTTAGGTAGCTCTTGAGGTCCTCGAGGTCGACCTGGGTCCCGGGCCGGCCTGCCCAAGTCGGCACCCGCTCGAAGAGAAGCTTGAGGTAGTCCCGCTCGAAGGAAAGGAGGGTCCGGTCCGTGTCCACCGTCTTCTTGAGCGTGGCCAGGGTTGAGACGGCTTCCTTGGGGCCGAACAGGCCGCGTTTCGAGGTCGGCCGGTCCTCGAGCTCGACATAGCCCCGGCGCGCCAGGTCGAACAGGGTCGCGGTGAATGAGCGCGGCGTCGGATAGCTGTATCCCGCTTCGTGGACCAAGACCTCGACCAGGGCCGGCGGGAGCTCCGAGGGAAGCTCGCGCCAGTACTCGGCAATCCCTTCGAAACGGTAGTCGCGGCCGACCCGCTTCCAGACCCTAACGTAGATCGCCAGCCAAAGGAGGGGGCCGATGATGAGCCAGGCGATCCAGGCCACGGCAATGGTTGTGATCTGGCGACGTCGCCGCGCCCGCTCTTCGGCCGTGCGCTGGACCCGCACAATTGTGTCCTGGACGAAACGGGCTTCCTCGGCTTTGATCGAGGCCCGGGTTCGCCCGGTCCCCGGAACGCCCTCGACCAGCCCGGCCGGCCAGATCAGCCGGATTTCGACGGACTGATGGGAGCGGACGTCGGTCGCCGTGAAGCGGGCCGTCCGCAAGTCCACGATCTCGGCCCATCCGGAGAGCGGCCCGTGTCCGTAGACGAGGAGGTCGTCTCGGGAGAGGACTTCCCGGGGCAGCGAGACCTCGATCGCGACCGAGCGGGCGGGTTTATCCCAACCGCTCCCGATCGGCTGCCAATAGAGCTCGGCCACTTCCGGATAAGAGATAACGCCGCCTTTCACGACATAGCGGATGTGGAAGGTCCGGCGTTCGTTGCGGGCCGAGTAATACCACTTCGCCTGAAAAGTCCCGTTCTCGACCCAGGTGTCGAGCCGGAGCGGAGTCCCCTGTTCGTCGGAGACCGAAAAATCCTCAATCGCAGCGTCGTACCGATAGCCTTGGCGGTCGACCCGGAGCGGGATCCAGAGCGTCGCCCAGGAAAACCTCCCCTGGAACTCGTAGGTCCGGAACTCATCAACTGTAAACGAACCGTCCTCCCGGACGTCGATTCGGATCCGAACCTCGGGGAAGTAATAGTTCTTGGTCTCCGCGGTCAGGGGGCCAGCCAGACCTGCGAAAAGAATAGCGAAGACGATGGCCACCGCGACCTTTCCGCTGACGCCTGTCCAGGTATTCATGTTGTCTTCTCCTAGTGGCCTGAATATCAGAGGCAATAAACCTCGCCGTGTTTGGCCGCAGAAATGACTTACCTTTATTTCGGCAAGGGGATGACTGTTACCGAATTAGCCACCGAACTAGCCGGATTCGATCTTGAGGAGGGGTTTGCTGGTATCCACCAGGTCGCCGGGAGAGGCGTGGATTTTTTCACTGTGCCGGCGCCAGCAGGACGACACTCCGACCCGCCCCAACCGACGGGCCATCGTTTTAATAAAAGACAGGCAGCAATGTCTAGGCCTACATTTCCGGATAGTGCTTTATTACTTGACCGGCTGTCGCTTTAAGCACAATTGCCGGTCGCTTTTTTATTACGGGGACTTTAATGTCGCGAATGATCCCAAAGTTCCCCTGCAGGGTTTTCTGGCCGGTGACCTTATCGATTCCCCATTTCCCGGAGGAATGCATCTCTACATAAATGAAGGGCTCCTGGCTGGAGGACGAAGGCCCCACCAGCAGCTTGAGGATCAGGTTCCTGGTCATCCGGGGACCGGTCCTTCTCTCATCAAACAACTTCGGGGAGCCCTGGTCACCCGTCGACCTGCCTTTGTAAAGCTCCAATATGCTCTTGCGGCTCACCTGGCTAGCCTCATCAGGGTGAAGGATTGTACTGAAATGCTTTCCCAAGAGCTTTGCGGGGCCGTAGCCGGCTTCCCGGACCGCATCGCTGATGAAGGCGAACTTTCCCTCCTCGTCGAGCTCGAAAATGATATCCGGGATGGCGTCCACCAGGGTTTTGTACTTCTCCAGGGCTTGCAAAGACTTTTCTTCGGCCTCTTTCCGTCGGGCCACTTCCTTCCCCAGTTGCTCGCTATGATAGGCGCTGAAGACGGCCACCAGAAAAAAGAAGGGGATCCGGAGCAGAACGTAAGAGCTCAGCAACGATTCTAGGGAATTGTTCCTGAGGTAGAGGCTCAGGTACAAGACCGCCGTCACCAAACCCGTGATCCAACTGCGACGGAGGCCTCCGTGCTGCATGGCCGCCACGAAAATGATAAGGAAATAGACGAGGTAGAGGTCCGTCTCGAACCCCTTGATGAAATAGATGATCGCGGAGATGAGGATGATATCTATAAAGAGGACGAACCTGGTGACCTTGAGCTTCTCGTAAGCTCTGTTGCTCATCAAGGAAAGCCCGACGTTTGACAGCAGGAAGATCGAAATCAACCCTATCAATAAACCGAGCTGCTGGGGTGAGTATTTTCCCGGGCTGAAAAATACGAAGCACAGCAATACCAGGATCACCAGCCAACGAAAGACGACGGTGATGTCCTTGCTGTTCGGATCCCGCTTGAATAACCGCCTCTCCAAAGCCCCCTCCCGCTTGTTGGCCGGATTCTAGGGCGACTCTATCATCCTCAAAGACCCTTGTCAATATCGTTTGGATAGAGCTTACAAGGACAACTATGAAATTTGAATAGGGAAAGAACGCCCCTCGGCCGCCGCGAACGCAACCTGGGCAAAGACTCGCGGCGGAGGCCTCTCCACCGCTGAACTATCCAGATTCTATTTCCAGGAGGGGTTTGCTGGTATCGACCATGTCGCCCGGAGAGGCGTGGATTTTTTTCACCGTGCCGTCGCCCGGGGATTTGAGCTCGTTCTCCATCTTCATGGCTTCGACCACGGCCAGGGTCTGATTCTTCCGGACCTTGTCGCCCTCGGCCACGTTGAACTTGATGACCTTGCCGGGCATAGGCGCCGCGATGCGCCACAGGCCTTCCCGCGCACCTTCATCCGCCCGGTGGCCGCCGGCAGCCTCCTCGGAAGGCTCCTGGACCAGGAACTGCTCGCCATCCACCCAGAGCAGAAGCCGGCTCTTGTCCCGGGCGAAAAAAACCTGATGCGAGCGGTTTCCGGCCAGGAGAGACAGGCAGTTGTCCGAAATGCGCTGGACGTCAAGGTCTTGGGCCCCATCCGGCCCTATAACCCGAAACGTTCCCTTGCCGGACTCGACCGTGATCTTGTCCTTTTGCTTATCGATCAGGAATTCAAATTCCATGGCCGTTCACTCTCCCAGCCGCCAGCGGCCGAGGCTCTTCCAGGGCGAATAGGCCTCCCCGGCCCCGGCGGTCTCCGGCCGATAAACTGGCTTTTGGTCCAGGGACAAATAAGCGGCCGCGGCCAGGGCCAACCGCTGCTTCTCTCCGTCCTTGGCCGCTTCCGCCCAGCCGTCCAGATGCGCCTTGATGAACCCAGTGGTGGCCTTCCCCTCTCTGAAAACCGGATGCCGGATGACGTCCTTGAGGAATGGAATGGGCGTGCTGATTCCCAGCAGCACATAATCATCCAGGGCGGCCAGCATCCGGCGGCAGGCCGCTTCCCGGTCTTCGGCCCAGACGATGAGCTTGGCCAGGATGGGGTCGTAATGGATGGGCACTTCCCAGCCGCTGTAGATGCCGCAGTCGTGGCGGATGCCCGGGCCGCGCGGCTCCTTTAAATAAAGGATGCGCCCCGGCGAAGGCAAGAATTGGCTGGCTGGGTCTTCGGCGTAGATGCGGCATTCGAGGGCATGCCCCCTCTGCCGGAGCTCTTCCTGCCGGAGATCAAGCTTCTGGCCCGAGGCGATGCGGATCTGCTGATGGACCAAGTCCACGCCGGTGACCATCTCCGTCACCGGGTGCTCGACCTGGAGCCTGGCATTGACCTCCAGAAAATAAAAGCGGCGGTCCTTATCCAGGAGAAACTCGACCGTGCCGGCGTTGTTGTAGCCGGCGGTCATCATGACCTTGCGGGCCGTCTCGCCCATCTTGGCCCGCAGCTCCGGGTCCAGGGCCGGCGAGGGCGATTCCTCGATTATTTTCTGGTGCCGCCGCTGGATGGAGCATTCCCGCTCGAAGAGGTGGACGGTGTGGCCGGCGTTGTCGGCCAGGACCTGGAACTCCACGTGCCGCGGCTCCTCGATGTATTTTTCCAGATAGACCGAATCATCGCCGAAAGCGGACTTGGCTTCCCTCTGGCCCGCTTCCAGGGCCGGCCGCAGCTCGTCCTCGCCGCAGACGATGCGCATGCCCTTACCGCCGCCCCCGGCCGAAGCCTTGACCATAACCGGGTAGCCGATCTTCCGCGCCTGGACAGTGCATTCCTCCAGGCCGGCGGCCACGCTCTTCATGCCGGGGATGATGGGCACGCCTGCTTTCTCCATGGCCTGCCGGGCCCGGACCTTGTCGCCCACCAGCTCCAGAGCCGCCGAATTGGGGCCGATGAAGACAATCCCTTCCTTTTCGCAGCGCCGGCAAAAATCCGAGTTCTCGGCCAGGAATCCATAGCCGGGATGGATAGCCAGGCTGCCTGTCCGCCGGGCCGCTTCGATGATGCGGTCCATATTGAGGTAGCTTTCGAGCGACGGCGCCGGGCCGATGGAGACCGCTTCGTCCGCCATCTGGCAGTGCAGGGCGGCCCGGTCCGCTTCGGAATAAACGGCCACGCTTCGGATGCCCAGCTCCCGGCAGGCGCGGATGACCCGCACCGCGATCTCGCCGCGGTTGGCCACCAGGATCTTCTTGAACAGCTCCGCTCGGGGCTTCATTCTTCCTCCACCCAGCGGGGCTTTCTCTTTTCCAGGAAGGAGGCCATGCCCTCCTGGCCCTCGGCGCTGATCCGCAGGCCGGCGATCATCCGGGCCGTATAATCCTTGGCCTCCTCGAAATTCAGTTGTGGGGTCCGATGGAGCAGCTCCTTGCACTTGGCCAGCGCTTCAGGCCCGGAGCTTAGCAGGAGCTTGACCGTGCCCTCGACGGCTTTGTCCAACTCGTCCGCCGGGACGACGCGGTTGACCAGGCCGATCTCCAGAGCCCGCCGTGCGTCGAACCTCTCGCCCGTCAAAAAGTATTCCCGGGCCCGGCTCTCGCCGATCCGGCGCAGGACATAGGGCGAGATGGCGGCCGGCACCAGGCCGATCTTGACCTCGCTCAGGCCGAAGACCGCCGCTTCGGAGGCGATAACGATGTCGCAGGCGGAAAGGAACCCGGTCCCGCCGCCGATGGCCGCGCCGTTGACTCGGGCGATGGTGGGGATGGGCAAAGAATAAAGCCGGTATAGGAATTCGGCAATGGCCAAAGACTCCTCGAGGTTCTGCTCATAGGAGTAACGGATAACTTCCCGCATCCAGTTCAGGTCTGCGCCGGCGCAGAAGGACTTGCCCTCCCCGGTGAGGACCACGACCCGCGCCGACCGGTCCCCTTCCACCTGAGCGACGGCCTGGGCCAGCTCCTGGATCATCCGTCCGTTGAAGGCGTTATGAACCTGGGGCCGGTTGAGGACGATCCGCACAACATGACCCTGGCGCAGGACCCTGATCGTCTCGTAGGCAGGGGCGTCCTTGGCCATGGCTCACATCCTGAAGATGCCGACCTTATAGTCCGGAATGGGCGCATTGAGGCTCATGGCAATGCCCAGGGCCAGGGCCTGCCGGGTCTCCAGCGGCTCGAGGATGCCGTCGTCCCACAGCCGGGCCGTGCTGAAGTAGGGGCTGGCCTCTTCCTCGTATTTGTCCAGGATGGGTTTCATCAGCTTGGCCTTTTCCTCCTCGGTCATCTTGACGCCCTCTTCCTGGAGCCGCTTGACCTTGACCGTGACCAGGACGTTGGCCGCCTGCTCGCCGCCCATGACGCTGATCCGGGCGTTGGGCCACATCCACAGCAGCCTCGGTCCGTAAGCCCGGCCGCACATGGCGTAGTTGCCGGCGCCGTAGGAGCCGCCCACGATGACCGTGAACTTGGGCACGTCGGCGTTGGCTACGGCATGGACCAGCTTGGCCCCGTCCTTGGCGATCCCGCCGTGCTCATACTGCTTGCCGACGATGAAGCCGGTGATGTTCTGCAGAAAGACCAGAGGGATCTTGCGCATGGCACACAAGGTGATGAAATGGGCGCCCTTGACCGAGCTCTCGGAGAAGAGCACGCCGTTATTGGCCAGAATGCCCACCGGGTAGCCCATGATCCGGGCGAAGCCGCAAACCAAGGTCGAGCCGTAAAGCTCCTTGAACTCCTGAAAGCGGCTGCCGTCCACCAGCCGGGCGATGACCTCCTTGATGTTGAACGCCTTGCGCAGGTCGCGGGGGACGATGCCGTACAGCTCCTGCGGGTCGTAGTAGGGGTCCTCGGGCTCGGCCCTGTCCAAGGCGAAGCGGCGGGGCGGGTCGAGCGTCTCGACGATGTTGCGGGTGACGGCCAGGGCATGGTCGTCGTCCAAGGCGTAGTAATCGGACACGCCCGAGATGCGGCAGTGAACATCGGCCCCGCCCAGCTCCTCGTCGGTCACTTCCTCGCCCGTGGCGGCTTTGACCAGGGGCGGTCCGCCGATGAAGATGGTGCCCTCCCGCCGGACGATGACCGTCTCGTCCGACATGGCCGGCACATAGGCGCCGCCGGCCGTGCAGGAGCCCATGACTGCGCAGATCTGGGGGATGCCCAGGGCCGACAGCCGGGCCTGGTTGTAGAAGATACGGCCGAAGTGCTCCTTGTCGGGGAAAGTGCCCGATTGATAGGGCAGGAAGATCCCGCCCGAATCCACCAGGTAGATGCAGGGCAGCCGGTTCTCCAGGGCCACTTCCTGAGCCCGGATGTGCTTCTTGATGGTCATGGGGAAGTAAGTCCCGCCCTTGACCGTGGCGTCGTTGGCCACCACCAGGACCTCGCGGCCGTGGACTAGGCCGATGCCCGTGACCATGCTGGCGCAGGGCGCCTCGCCCTCGTACATGCCCCAGGCGGCCAGCGGGCTCAGCTCCAGGAAGGGCGAGTTCCGGTCGAACAGCTTGTCCAACCGGTCCCGGACAAGAAGCTTTTTGCGCGACTTGTGCAGCTCGCGATATTTGGCCGGGCCGCCCAGCCTAATCTGGGCCAGGCGCTGTTTATACTCCTCGACCACGCGCTTCAGGCTGTCGGCGTTTTCCTGGAAATCCCGGCTCTGGGTGTCAACCTGGCTTTCAATCCTGAACACGGTTATCCTCCCGCTGAAGTATCTCCCATACTGGGGTTCATGGGGAGGGGTGGCACGGCGGAGGGGCTCCCTGTCTGCGCGCAGCTTTGCGAGCACAGCCGGGGAGGAGCCGTGACAGGACCCCTCCTCTTATTGAATGGAGTATCAGGATAGGAGAGATACTTCATCCTAGCCCGCTTATTCCGGGACGAACTTATACCCGTAGCAAATCACGCCCGCCTCCCCTTCCTGGTAGATCTTCCGGAACTCGACCCGGAGGGGAAGCCCGGCCCGAAGCTGCTCGAATTCAATGTCCACCACTTGGGCCGTCAGCTTGAGCCCGTTCTCCAGCTCCAAGATGCCCATGGCATAGGGCGCCTGGTCGGCGAAGGGATGGGGCGGGACGCGGATAATGGTGTGGGTGACCAGCTTGCCCCGCTCCGGCAGGACCACGGTCTCAAATTCGCGCGACCGGCACTCCGGGCAGATGACCCGCGGAGGAAAGGCGATGTATCCGCACTTCTTGCACTTTCCGGCCTCGAACCTGTAGCGCTGAGGGATCTCTCTCCAATTGCGGGATGGCGTCGGCATCGTCGTCCTCCTGTCACTCTCTCTCGAAGATATGGACCAGGCAGCTCCCGCCCGAGCCGCCCATATTCTGGGTCATCCCCACCCGGGCTCCTTTGACCTGCCTGTCCCCGGCCTCGCCCCGGAGCTGCTTGACGACTTCCACGGCCTGGGCCACGCCCGTGGCCCCTACCGGGTGGCCCTTCGACTTCAGGCCGCCGCTGGGGTTGACCGGGATTTTGCCGCCGATCGAAGTCAGGCCCTGCTCCACAGCCTGGCCGCCCTTGCCCTTGTCCACGAACCCCAGAGCCTCGGTGACGCAGATTTCAGCGATGGTGAAGCAGTCGTGGACTTCCACGAAATGGATGTCCTGCGGCTTCCGGCCCGCCATCTTATAGGCTTGCTGGCCGGCCAAGTAAACAGCCTCCAGCCAGGTGATGTCCTTCCGGCCGCTCAAGGCGATAGTGTCCGTGGCGTGCCCCAGCCCTGTGATCTTGACCGCGGGCTTCTTCAATTTCTTGGCCATTTCCAGCGGGGCCAGGATAACCGCCGCCGCGCCGTCGGTGATGGGCGAGCAGTCGAGCACCCGCAGCGGGTCGGCCACCAGCACCGAGTTCAGCACCGCCTCCACGGTGATCTGGAAGGGGTACTGGGCCAGCGGGTTTTTCGAGCCGTTCAAATGATTCTTGACCGCTACCATGGCCAGCTGCCGGCGAGTCGTGCCGTATTTTTCCATGTGGGCCCGGGCCATCAAGGCGTAGAGCCCGGGGAAGGTGATCCCGTGAAAGCCCTCATATTCCTGGTCGGCGGCCGTGCCCAGGGCAAAGGTAGCCTCGTTGCCCGTGACGTCGGTCATTTTCTCGACGCCGCCCACCAGGACCACATCGCTCAGTCCCGAGGCGACCTCCAGGTAGCCCATCTTCAGAGCCAGGCCGCCCGAGGCGCAGGCCGACTCGACCCTGGCCGCCGGGATGGGCCCATAGCCCAGGTAGTCGGCCAGGAGGGAGGCCAGGTGCTCCTGGCCTATGAACAACCCGGAGGACATGCACCCCACGATGAGAGAATCAACTTTGTCCACTCCGGCGTCCTGGATGGCCAGCAGGGCCGGTTCAACGAAGATCGTCCGCAGGGATTTTTCCCACAACTCGCCCCAGGGCGTCATTCCCACGCCAATGACTGCCACGTCTCTCATGGTCTTTTCTCCTTGCCCTACTCGGCCTTCCGGATCTTCTGCCGGAACTTGGCGTAGACCCCGTATTCCAGGTACCTTTTATTCTTTTCCAGGAGGTCGCGGGTACGAGGCGCCAGGTCGCGGACCTCATCGATCATGCCCGTCACTTTGAAGACAAAGCCGTCGGAGCCGGCCCCCGAGCCGTAGCTGATCAGCAGGATCATATCGCCCGGCTTGGCGATGTCGAGCGTCGCGGTCAGCCCTAGGGGCGAGGAACCGGAGTAGGTATTGCCCAGCCGCGGCACCAGCCAGCCCGGCTCGATCTGAGATTTCTTGAAGCCCAGCATCTCGCCCACCCTCATGGGGAACTTGCCGTTGGGCTGGTGGAATATGACGTAGGCGAAGTCGGAGGGCTTCATTCCGGCCAGCTTCATGATGCCCTGGGCCGCCCCGGTGGTGTGCTTGAAGTAGGCCGGGTCGCCCGTGAAACGGCCGCCGTGCTGGGGATAATACTGGTATTCCCGGCGCCAGAAGTCGGGCGTGTCGGTGGTATAGGAATAGGTGTTCAAGACTTCGGCCACCAGGTTTTCGCGGCCGAAGAGGAAAGCCGCTGCGCCGGCCGCGGCCGAGTACTCCAGGGCATCGCCCGGCGCGCCTTGAGAAGTGTCGGCGCCCACGCCCAGGCCGTACTTGATAAGGCCCGCCTTGACCAGGCCAAAGGCCACGAACATGCCCTCCGTGCCGGCCTTGCAGGCGAACTCGAAGTCGGCGGTATGGACCTCGGGGGTGGCGCCCAGGGCCTCGGCCAGGACGGTGCCGGAAGGCTTGACCGCGTAGGGATGCGATTCCGAGCCGATGTACACTGCGCCGATCTCCCGGGGATCGATGCGGGCCCGGCGTAGGGCGTTCTTGGCCGCTTCGACCGACATGGTGATGGTGTCCTGGTCGGGCGAAGGGACGGATTTCTCCTCGAGCATCAGGCCTTTCTTGTAGCTGGGGGCGTCCGCTCCCCAGACCTTGGCGATCTCCTCGACCTTGATGCGGTTGCGGGGAATGTAGGCGCCGTAGCCGATGATGCCTTCCATGGAGCCTCCTTTCGAGATAGATGCCTCACCGGAAAAAGAACAGGTCAAAAATCACTGACCTGCATATGAAATAAACTCACCTGATTTTTCGCGTCTATGCTGGCATATCCGCTTCGGGAAGTCAAGGACGCTTGGGCTCTATCTTGGGCTCTATGACGAATAGTGTGGTAGCCATGGCAGGATAATGGCCAAGGGCCAAAGGCTGAGGAGGATTTTACCTGATAAGAAATTCCTTTTCGCCTGCGCCTGCAAGCAGGGGCGTCGTCGCCTCGATGCTCCCCTTTACCCATCGGGAGGAAGCATAAGTTGAGGCTCAGAACATGTCAAGAGCGGCCGGAGAGAGTGACCGAACCATGACCTGGCCTTTGTCGGGGATGTGGAAGGTCACCCGGGCGATGAATTCTTATGCTCCCTTAATCTTGCCTTGACGACACACACTTGAATGTGTGAAGATATGTGTCGAGGTAAACCCCCATGGCGACCAATCTTCAAATCGAAGACAATCTCATCTGCAAAGCCGTCAAGTTGGGCGGCCACCGCACCAAGAAGGATGCGGTCACTCAGGCGCTGATGGATTATATCCACCGCCTGGAACAGGAAAAAATTCTTTCTTTGTTCGGGAAGGTGGAGTTCTACCCTGCCTATGACTATAAAAAGCAGCGAGCCCGGAAGTGAAAGTCCTCGTCGATACAAGTATCTGGTCTTTGGCTTTACGCCGGGGCAAACCGAAATCTGCCGCTCCGGTCCGGGAACTCCGAAGCCTGATCTCCGACCACCGCGTTCATATAATCGGGCCTATAAGACAGGAACTTCTCTCCGGAATTCGGGAAGAGGTCCAATTTCGGAGGCTGGAAAACCGGCTGGCGGCCTTCCCCGACTTGCCCATCCAGACAGAGGACTTTATCACCGCAGCGCGTTTTTTTAATTTTTGCCGGGCCAGGGGCATTCAAGGCTCAAATACCGACTTCCTCATCTGTGCTGTCGCCGTGCGGTATCGCCTGGCCATCTATACGATCGATGACGATTTTGCTCTCTATGCCAGGCATATCCCCATAGCGCTTCATCAGGCTAAAGCGCCGGCGGGTACAGATTAGAAATAAAGCGCCCCTCCCTGGAACTTTCAAGCGGAGAATCTCGTCTTTCGGGGTGAATTGAGTGGAATTGAAAACGGTTATCGAGAGTTGTCGGGAAGGACGCCCAGGAGCATGGGATATGCTGGTTAACGCTTTTGCCCCCAAGGTCTTCAACATGGCCTACCAGTTCACGGGAAGCCGGACCGAGGCTGAGGACCAGTCCCAGGAAATCTTCCTCAAGGTCTTCCATAACTTGCCCAAATACGACTCCGAGAAGAACTTCGCCGCCTGGCTGCTGACCCTGGCCAAAAACCACCTCATCGACTCCTACCGCCGGACCAGATGGGAGAGGAAGAACCGGGACGATTTCGACGAGAATCTCCCCCGTCAAGCGCAAACAGCGGACAGCCCCGAGGACGCGCTTCTCCAGCGGGAAGAACAGACGGTTTTGTGGCGGGGGTTGAACAGCCTGCCCTCCGACATACGGCTGGCCATCATCCTCAAAGAGATCCAGGGCAAAAAGTACGAAGAAGTGGCCGAAATCCTGGCGCTGCCGAAGGGCACGGTCAAATCCCGTATCAACCGGGGCAAGCTGCAATTGGCCAGGCTCCTGCGGGAGCGCAAGGAGGAAGGGCTATGACCTGTAAGAAGATCGAAGAACTTCTTCCCTTCTATGCCGAGAATGAGCTCGGCGCCGAGGACCGCCGGCGGGTCGAAACTCACCTGACCGGCTGTTCGAACTGCCGGCGCCTGCTGGCCTGCTTCAAGCAGACGGAAGCGGGCCTGGCCCGTTTCCCCCAGCTCGAAGTGAGCCCGGCCCTGATGGCCCGCCTCAAGGCCATTCCCTCCTCCGATAAAAGAAAAGCTCGATCCCGAACCAGGGTTCCATTCTTTCTGGCCAGGCCATCACTCCAGCCTGTCCTGGCCGGCGCTTTCCTCCTCCTTGTCTTCGCTTCCGCCCTGGTGTTCACTCCGGCCGGAGGCCGCCTGTTGAAGTCCCTCGACCGGCAGTTCCACCTCGGCTACAGCCAGGTCGAAAAGCTCTACGCCAAAGCGGAATCGCTGGCCGATTCCCTGAATTCCAAAAAAGAGGAAGTCATCGTCGCGCTCAAGACCGCATCGCCTTTGAGTCGGGACGATAGCGAATAAATCCTATGATTACGGAGGTTCAACTATGAACGACAAAGTCATCGTCCAGAGACCACCCAAGTCCCCCGGCTTGGCCGGCATACTGGCCGGTATCTTTCCCGGCGCAGGAGCCCTCTACAACCGGGAGTACATGAAGGGGATCATCTACATCATCATTTTCGCCGGCCTGGTCACCATCCAGGAACAGGGAAGCGGCCAGCCTTTCTTCGGCATCCTGCTGGGCGGATTCTGGCTCTTCCAGCTCATCGAAAGCGTCCAGACAGCCAAGCGGATCAACATGAAGGCTCTCCAGCAGGAAGAAGAGCCCAACGGCGCGGGGTTCATGGTGGACACCGGCAGCGGCTCCATCCTGTGGGGCGCCATCCTGATCGTCCTGGGCGCCATCTTCCTGTTGGCCAACTATGACATCGTCACCTACGCCCAGGTCGCCAAGTTCTGGCCGGCGGGCGTCATCCTGGTCGGGCTCAAGCTCATCACCGACTACTTCCGCAAAAACAAAAAGAAATAAGAGAGAGTGGAGGCGACCATGTCCAAACCCAAACCGAAAGACCCGCTCTTCTGGGGGGGCATTTTAATCCTCATCGGCGGCCTGTTCCTGCTCCATAATTTCAAGGTGGACGCTCTTCACTACCTGGCCCGCCTCTGGCCGGTGATCCTCATCGCCTGGGGCGGCTGGAAAATTTTTCTGGCCCTGACCGAAAAGAAGGGGCCGAAAACGGGCCCCTCCGCTCCTAAACAGGGGCAGCTATGAAGACCAAGGAATTCTTCCTCCTCATTTTGATCGTCGCCGCGGGGGTCATCCTCTATCATGCCGAGACGGGCAAGATCGAGGACTTGAACCCGGGTTGGGACTGGGAATGGGGAGGCATCTTCTCCGGCGGGGGCCAGGAATACATATTCCAGGAAAGCCGGGAGCTGGCGCCCTCCCCCACCGCCGCGCTGGAAGTGGTCAATAGCCACGGCAGCGTGGAGGTCCAGGGCGGCGTCACGGATAAAATCAGCGTCAATTTGGTCAAAAGAATCTGGCGGAGGAACGAGGCAGAGGCCCGCGGGACGGCCGCCTCCTTGCAGCTTATCGCCGAGGACGACGGCCAAAGGGTGCTCATCACCACCAACCGGCACGAGGTCAAGAATCGCCGTTTCGAGACCGATTTCACCATCTCCGTTCCCCTGGGCCTGAAAGTCACCATCCAGAACTCCTACGGCACGGTCAAAACCGTTCTCACCGGCGAGACGATCGTCTCCAATTCGCACGGCGAAGTGGTGGCCCGCGACGTCCGCGGCAAATTCTCCGCCCAGAACAGCTATGAAAACGTCGATGTGGCGGGAGTGACCTCCGACTGCTCCATCCGCAGCCGGCACGCCGAGTTGATCCTCCGCCAGGCCCAGGGTCAGGTCCAGATCGACCACTCCTACGGGTCGGTCCGCCTGGAAGACGTGACCGGCAACGTGACGGTCACCGCTCCTCATTCCGAAGTGACCGGCCTGCGCCTGGCAGGAACGGTGAAAGTCGAATCCTCTTATGAGCCCATCACCCTGACCGAGGCCGGTGCCGCCCAGGTGGACGGACATCATTCCGACCTCAAGCTGGAGGCCATCGGCGGCGACGTGGACATCACCGACAGTTATGGAACGGTCGAGCTCTTGAACGTCAAGGGCAAGCTGGTCGTCAACGGCCACAACCTGGCCGTGGTCGGCCGGCAGTTGGAGGGGCCGGAGATCTCGGTCGGCACCTCCTACCAGGACGTCCTGCTGGCGGATTTCACCGGAAAAACGACGGTCACTCTGAGGCATGCCGGCCTGAGGCTCGAGCCCGGGCTACTGGCCGGAGACCTTCGCGTCCAGGGCGAATACTGCCCCATCGAGCTGGCCTGGCCGGCCGGCGGCCGATTCCCCTTCGAGGCCCAAACCCGGAACAGCGATATCCACTGGAATCTATCAACCCCCCCCTCTTCCCAGTCCTCCAACGGCCACTCCCTGCTCAAGGCTTTCCAGGAAGAGAAGGGAAAGCCGCGCATCAGCTTGACCACGACTTACGGCGACATCGTCGTTGAAGAAAGGACGGCGCCGGCCCACTGAGGTTATGGGGCGCCTTTTTTTTAGCTGTGCTTGGACCTGGCCCGCTGGATTTTGTGCACTAGCAGGCCGTTGATCTTGATGTTGAAATAGGAAATGAGGTTGGTCACGTCCTTCTTGTACTTGGTCACATAGCGCACAAAGTCCTTTTCCAGGCTGTAGCGGAGCAAGTTCTCGAATTCCCCCACCTCGTCATGGAGCTCGATGAGGAAGTGGTTGATGGCCCGGTACTGGGCGTTGATGTCAACCAGCTCTTTGCCGCTCACCTTCTGAAAGTCGATGTGGGGCGGGAGCGATTCCAAGGCAAGGGCGCTCTCCGACTCCAGCTCATTGACCGATTCCTGGATTTCCTGGAAGAAGGACTTGTACTCCAGAGGGCTCTTCAGCCACTCCTGGGCCTTATCGATTAGGACGCCGGTCTGCTCCTTAAGGGAGCTGATCAGGTCCTTCAGGCCGAAATATTTCCGGTTGAAGTTGAACAAGTCCACAAAGTCCCGGCCGATGTAGATTTTATCCTCGTAGTGGGTCAGCAGCTCCATAGGCGAGTGGGTGTAGAACTTGATCTCGAACCGGCGGCCGCCGGAATCCCGCTCGCGCAGGCGGGCCAAGACCAGGTGGTTGTTCTGCTCGATGAAGTAGCTGTTGACGTCGAGCAGGGCGGAATAGGCGGCCAGATTCTGGATGATGGATTCCTTCACGTAGTCGAGCAAGGGTTCGTTCCGGCTGAGAAAATCGCTCACCGTGTCGTTGGGCCTGGTGTTGAGCACGGAGTAAGAGGGCGATAGGAGGAACAGGACGGGGCCCGAGCCCAGCTCGAGATGGAGGTTTTTGAGAACCTTGTGGTAGATGTCATCCAGAAGGACGGGGGCCAGGGCGGGCAGAGTTTTAACCTCGAGCTTGGCCAGCTCTTCGATCTCGTTCATGCCCGTTGCCTCCACGCCTCAAATGCTACCACCCGCTATCTGAAAAATCAACATCTCGCAGGATGCAGATAGCATCTTCTAACATGTGATAAGTGGGGAGGGGCGGCTGCCCAAGAGGCCAAGCCAATAGGTCAGGAGGCCGGTCCCAGCTGGCGGAAGGTCCAGCCGGCGTCCTCGTACTTCTGCCGTTGGAGGCGGCGGATGGCCTCCCGCTCCTCGGGCGTGAAAGACAGGCGCTCGAATGTCGCCCCGAAAAATTCGGCGAATCCCTCGAGCAGGCGCTCCACCGCCCAATCGAAGGAAACCGGCCTGCCCAAGAGCTCGGACAGGGAGGTCATGCGCATCCTCTCCACCTCGTCCGGCAGGCGGGTGACCGAGCGCAGGAAGGCCTCATCATGCTCCAGGGGGATTGAGCCGTGTTGGAGAAACTTCTTTCCTGTCCTTTTCTGGGCGCTGCCGACGATCTTCTTCCCCGAGGCCTGCAGCTCGTCGCGGCCGGGATGGGAAAAACAAGGAAGCGCACCCCGCTTGTAGTCATCCGGCGGAGCGCCGGCCAACTCCGGTTGAAGGTCCATCTTTCTCAACCCCAGGCTCAAGGCCTTGGAAATGCGCCGGTAGGATTCGGTCACGGTCATGGAGAAAAGGGAGTCATCCGAAGAAACAAGAGCGTAGGTCACTTCCCGGTCGTGGAGCACTAATTTTCCGCCAGTGATGCGCCGGACGATGTCCACGCCGCGCCGCCGGCAGAAATCCGCGTCCACTGCCCGGGCGGCGTCCTGGGAGCAGCCCAGCGAGGCGGTCGACCTCTCCCATTGATAAAAGCGCAATGAGGTGGACGGCCTGTCCGTCAACCTGGAGAGGAGAAACTCGTCCACGGCCATGTTCCAGGAGCCTTTCAGGGGCAGTCGGTCTAGAAAAAGTTGCCAGGTTCGGGTCATGACTCTGTCCGAAGGATGCGTCCTCAAAAAAAATGGAGCGGGCAACGGGATTCGAACCCGCGACTCCGAGCTTGGGAAGCTCGCACTCTACCACTGAGTTATGCCCGCTCGTCGCTCCTCAGCCGAGCGTCCCTTAGTTTAGTGATTTTCGCCGATGATTTCAATGAGACCCGGTCGCGGAGGGGAAGGCCGCCGCCACATCCTCCAGCGAGACGCCGAGCACGGCCTGGGCCACTCGGCTCAAAGCGACGTCCGGGCCCTGGAGGTGGATGGTGCGCAGGTTTTCTTCAGTAGACGATCCTGTAAAACAGCAGCCCCAGGTACTCGTTGAGGGCCGTGGAGCAGCCCAGCAGAGCCTGAGCTTCCGGCAGGGCGCTTCGCCAGGTGTAGCGGATTGTGCGGCCGATGACTTCAAAATCCACGGGATAAAGGTCGGCCGGGAAGCCCAGCTTCCGGAGAGTGAGCAATATTCTTTTGCCGTGGAAAGCGGATGAAACGATGACCGGCTTGCGGAACCCGCGGCGGCGACAAATATTCCGGGCTTGGCGAAGATTCTCGAAAGTGTCCCGGCTTTGGGTCTCGACCAGGATCAGATCGCGGGGCACACCCGCGCTCTCCAGGGCCTGGTAGAAATTCTCTCGGTCCGAGGCGCTGTGCTTGAGGCCGATGTAGCCCGAAAACAGAATGGGCACTCCCAACCTTTTCTGAAGCTGAATGCCGGGGCCCATCCGCTCGCCGTATCCGCTGAGGACGATGACCACGTCGGCTTCCTCAATCCGGGGATGGGGCAAGCCGCTTTCCAGGCCGCGGGTCAGAAGGTCGGACACGGGAACCAGGGATAGCATCCAGATGATGACACCCAAGATCAGGTTCAGCCGGGCCGCCAGGGTGGCCTTTTTCCGCCGCAGGAAGAAGGCGCTCAGAAAGAGCAGCAGGGTGAAGAGGCCCGGAGGCATGGCAAAAGCGGCCAGGATTTTTTTCAGGACAAACATTTTCGCTTGAGACGTCTCCTAGCTGTTGCTCCCGGCAGATCGCCTTCCAAAAGCCAAAGTGCGGAAAGCTTCCCAGATCAACAACAAAGCCAACAGCAATAGAGCCAGAGCAATCAGCCCGATGGTCGAGAGTTTATACTGGCCCACCAGCATAACCAGGGCCCAAACGGTCATGACCACCATAAAGACCATGGGCAGGAGAAGAAAGCCGGTCTTCTTCCCCTCCTTGCGCAACCAGACCAGGATCACCAGAAGCGTCAACCCGGCCAGGAGCTGGTTGGTCGCGCCAAACACGGGCCAGATGACCCTCCAGGCCGGTAGAGGATTCCCCTGCGGGTCGCGGAGCGTGATCAAGACAAAGACCGCCGGCAGGACGAGCGTGGCCAGGGTGGATAGGTATCGGGACTTGGCGCCCTTCAGGCCCAAGAACTCCTCGAAGATATAGCGGCCCAGCCGGGTGGCCGTGTCCAGCGTGGTTAGGATAAAGGTGGAAAGAGCCAGAAGGCCGAAGGAGAACCCGATCTTGGGCGGGAGGCCGAAGACGGACAGGAACCTGCCCATGCCCGTGCCATAAATCTGGAGAGGCTGCTTTCCGGCCAGGGAGTCGGTCCCGGCCAGAATGATGACCGTGGCCAGAGCGATGACCGCCACCAAGCCTTCGATGAGCATGGCGCCATAGCCCACCAGGCGGGCGTCCGTCTCCTTGTTGAGTTGCTTGGAGGATGTGCCCGAGGCGACCACCGCATGGAATCCCGAACAAGCGCCGCAGGCCACGGTGATGAACAAAATGGGGAAGAGCGTGCCCCCCAGGGAAGGCGCGTTCCAGGTCTTGAAGGCCGGGAATTGAACGACCAGCCCGCCGAAGAGAATGCCCACAAAACCGCCGACGACCGAGGCGTAAAGAAGATAGGAGGACAGATAGTCGCGCGGTTGAAGAAGAATCCACACCGGCGTCGTAGAAGCCAGAAAGCAATACAGGAGGAGAAAGATGTCCCAGGTCTTGGCCGGGTCTCCGCCGATCAAGCGGGGAATGACGTCCGCCGGGATGGGGACGAGCTGTCCGACCCAGACCGCCACAAAGACGAGAGGGACGAAGATCAGGGAGGACCACAGGACGGGCACCTTGAGGTGATAGACGAAAACGCCGAAGCCCACGGCCAGGGCTATAAATAGGATGGAGGAGGTGGCCACCCCGCCGTCCTGGACAAAGGTCGTGGCGGTCAAGTCGGTGAACACGGTCAGGACATAGACCAGGGCCAGCCAGATGAAGCACAGGAAAAGCTTGTAGGCCAGCGGCGACATGTGTTGCCGGGCCACTTCGGCGATGGACCGGGCCTTGTGTCGGATGGAAGCCACCAGCGCTGAGAAGTCGTGGACCCCGCCGATGAACACGGCGCCGATGAGCACCCACAGCAGGGCCGGCAGCCAGCCGAAGGCCGTGGCGGCGATGATCGGTCCGACGATCGGCCCGGCGCCGGCGATGGAGGAAAAGTGGTGGCCCAGGAGAATAGGGGCCTTGGCCGGGACGCGGTCCACTCCGTCATAATCCGTGTGGGAGGGCGTCGGGCGTTTGTTGTCGAGGCCGAAGCGCTTTTGGAGGAACCGTCCGTAAAACAGATAGGCCAGGACAAACAGTGCGATGGCGGTTAAAAAGATGACGGTCAACATATTTGCCCCTTCTTTTCCTCGGCTTCAGGCGTCCAACACGGCCGTGCCCGATGACAATCGACTGAAATAAAAAAGCGTTTCCCGGCCTGTCTGGGCCCGGTATTCGCGGCCCACCCTGTTTTGGAACTCCTCCAGGGCGTCGGCCTTCACCAGGTTGATAGTGCAGCCGCCGAAAGAGGAGAAATCGCCGCGCTCCAAGGCTCGGCAGGCCGATTCCACGCGCTCATTTTCGCCGACGACGTAGGCGCAGCGCCGGACGTTGTATTCGGAGGAGGCCAGCTCCCGCTTGACCCGCGTGTCGCACAGGACGATCCGCAGGTCGTCCCGGTCGAAAGGATAATAGGCGTGCTCCAGGCTGCGGCAGTCGAGCTTCAAGACCGTCCGGGGCCGGCCGAAGATGTTGATGAACTGGTCCATGATTCCGCAGCGCACCCCGACGAATTCATTCTCGGCGCGCTGGGCCAGCTTGACCATGTCCAGGGGCTCCATCCTCAAGTTGAAGAGGCGATTCAAACCGAAGGCCAGGCCGGAGGAGATGCTGTTGAAACGAAAATTAAACTATGAGTATGGAGGGGGGCTCTCGCTCCCCGGCCACCGAGCGGATCCCGCGGCAGATTACTTCAGCTTCTCGGCGCAATAGGGACAGGTGGCCATTCCGGGCTTGATGTTTTCGTTGCAATGAGGGCACTTGACCATGCCCGGAGGAGTCACGTTGGCGTTCAAGGCGGCGGGGGCCTCTTTGGTTTTATCTTTCATAACCAGGGCGACGATGAGGGCGATGATGAAGAATAGAAAGCCTAATAGCCACCACAGTCCGAAGCTGTAGCCTTTTTTCTTGGCGATGTTGGCTGGGATCAGTCCCAGAAGAGCGGCGAAAATCAAGCCGATAATCATAGCTCCACTATTACCGTACATACCATCCTCCTTTCGAAAATTATTTGTAGTTTGCCTTTCTCTCCCCGTGCTGTCAAGCATTTTTTTGACGAACGTTTCGTCTTATTTGACAATGGAAAAAGGGCTGTCTATAATCAGCCCTGCCAAGAAAAAGAGCCAATATGTTCGGACGCGACAAGAACAAGAAGGACGAGCTGATGGAATCAAAGAAGGATGTCATTCCGGGAACAGCCTTCCTGGGCCCGGGCCATGTCGTCAAGGGCGAGGTCGGCGGCGAAGAGGACCTCATCATCAGGGGCTACGTCAAGGGCAAAGTGGACCTCAAGAACCACAACCTCATCATCGAAAAGGGCGGGCGGGTGGACGGGGACGTCATCGTCAACGAGCTGACCCTCCGCGGCTCAGTGAACGGCAACATCTATGCCGCGGGCAAGGTGTTCGTGGCCGCCGAAGCCCTGATGAGGGGGGACATCACCGCGGCCCGCATCTCCATCTCCGACGGCGCGGTGTTCAAGGGCAGCATCAAAATGGAAGATACTGTGGAGAAGATCTTCCCGGCCAAGGATAAGCTCAGGAAAAAAGAGGAAGAGGATAACCCCGGCGGCTGAGGCCGGCTCACCCTCATCGATCGAGCCGGCCAATGGTGCAGTACGGGGCCCCAGGCCGTTCCGGACGGTTCTGCTATAATAGTTCCCCATGGCGAATTTTCGTCTCCACTCCGAGTTCCAGCCCCGCGGTGATCAGGTGGAGGCCATCCGGGCTCTGGTCTGCGGCCTGGAGGAGGGCGCCCGCCATCAAGCGCTGCTGGGCGTCACCGGCTCGGGCAAAACCTACACCATGGCCAACGTCATCGAAAAGGCCGGCCGGCCGGTCCTGGTCATCTCCCACAACAAAACCCTGGCCGCCCAGCTCTATCAGGAGTTCCGGCGGTTCTTCCCGGAGAACGCCGTAGGCTACTTCGTCAGCTACTACGACTACTACCAGCCCGAGGCCTACCTCCCGGCTTCCAACACCTACATCGCCAAGGAGGCCACCATCAACGAGGAGATCGACCGCTTGCGCCTGAGCGCCACCAACGCCCTGTTCCAGCGCCGGGACGTGATCATCGTCGCCTCGGTGTCGTGCATCTACGGCATCGGCCACCCGGAGACCTACCGTTCCCAGAGTTTCAGCCTGAGCCGGGGCCAGGCCGTCAGCCGCCGGGAGATCCTGCGCAGCCTGGTGGACATCCAGTATGAGAGACAGGACGCCGACTTCCGGCGGGGAGGTTTCCGGGTGAGGGGCGACGTCATCGACATCTTCCCCTCCTATGAGGAGTTCGCCTATCGGCTGGAGCTGGAGGAAGGCCGGCTGGCCCGTCTGTCGTCCATCGACCCCCTGCTGGGCCGGACGCTCCACGAGTTCGAGGCCGTGCTCATCCACCCCCGGAGCTTCTTTTCCACTCCCCCCGACATCCTGGCCGAGTCGGTGGTCGGCATCGAGCACGAGCTCCAGGAGCGGATCGCCTTTTTCAAAGAAAGGGGCCGGTTGCTCGAAGCGGAAAGAATCGAGACCCGGACGCTGTTCGACCTGGAGATGCTGCGCGAGTTCGGCTACTGCCCCGGCATCGAGAATTATTCTCTGTACCTCAGCCGGCGCCGGCCGGGGGAGCCGCCCTACACCCTGCTCGACTACTATCCCCGGGACTTCCTGACCATCATCGACGAGTCGCACGTGACCATTCCCCAGCTGGGGGGCATGTACCACGGCGACCGCTCCCGCAAGCTGACCCTGGTCGAGCACGGCTTCCGCCTGCCTTCGGCCTTGGACAACCGGCCGTTCAACTTCCGCGAGTTCGAGGAGCGAGTCGGCCAGGTCCTGTACGTCTCGGCCACGCCCGGCCCTTACGAGCTGCGCCTGAGCCGCGGCCGGGTGGCGGAGCAGGTCATCCGGCCCACCGGCCTGACCGATCCCGAGGTCGAGGTCCGGCCGGTCAAGGGCCAAGTGGACGACCTCCTGGCCGAGATCGAGAAGCGGGCCCGCCGCCGGGAACGAACCCTGGTCACTACCCTGACCAAGAAGATGGCCGAGGACCTGACCCAGCGCTATCAGGAGCTGGGGCTCCGGGTCCGCTACCTCCATTCCGAAATCGACACCCTGGAGCGGGTCAAAATCCTGCGTGACCTCCGGAAAGGCGTGTTCGACGCCCTGGTGGGAATCAACCTGCTGCGCGAGGGTCTCGACCTGCCCGAGGTGTCGCTGGTGGCCATCCTGGATGCGGACAAGGAAGGATTCCTCCGCTCCTCAAGCTCGCTCATCCAGACCTTCGGCCGGGCGGCCCGCAACGTGGCCGGCCGGGTCCTGCTCTACGCCGACACGGTCACCGACTCGATGGCTAAGGCCATGGCCGAAACAGACCGCCGGCGCCGGATCCAGCAGGACTACAACCTCCGGAACGGCATCACCCCCCGCTCCATCCAGAAAAATATCGACGAGGTGCTGTCCAGCGTCTATGAGCGGGACTACCTGGACACCAGCCGGGTAGCCGAAGAGAAAGACATTTATCTTTCTTCCGACAAACGCAGGGAGAGGATCGAGGCACTGGAGCGAGAGATGAAGGAAGCTGCCCGCCGCCTGGAATTCGAGAAGGCGGCCGAACTCCGCGATGAGATCCGGCGGCTCAGGCAGCGGGAGCTCGAATGGGGAGCCTGAGATGAGCGCCGCCCTGAAGGACAGGCTGTCCCGCCTCCCCGACAAGCCCGGCATCTATTTTTTCAAGAACGGCCGGAAGGAGATCATCTACATCGGCAAGGCTCGCTCCCTGCGAGACAGGGTCCGTTCTTATTTTCTGGAGAACGCCGATCAAAAGGTGAAAAGCATCCTGGCCGACACAGCCGAGGTGGACTTCATCCTGACCGGCTCTGAGAAGGAAGCCGCCTTCCTGGAGAACAACTATGTTCAGCGCTTTCAACCCAAGTTCAACCTGAGGCTCAAAGACGATAAGAGCTTCCCCTACCTCAAAATCAGCCTGGCCGACCGGTTCCCCGGCGTCTTTTTCAGCCGCCGCGTCGAGCCGGACGGCTCCCGCACTTTCGGCCCCTATGTGCCCGCCCGACAAGCCCGTCGGACCATCCGCCTCCTCAACCGGTTCTTCGGCCTGAGGGGCTGCCAGGAAGCGGTGTTTAAGAATCGCCGGCGGCCTTGCCTGGAATACGACCTGGGCTACTGCTCCGCCCCCTGCGTCGGCCTGATGAGTGAAAAGGAATATCGCCGGAACGTAGAAAACGCGCTGCTGTTCTTGGAGGGCAGGGACAAAGAGCTCCTGCCTATCCTGCAGGAAAAAATGAAAGAAGCTTCCGGGAGGCAGGAGTTCGAGCAGGCGGCCCTGTGGCGCGACTTCATCCGGACCTTGAAGGAGCAACGGCACAAACCCCGCTTCATTTCGGTGGGCCGGGAGGACAAGGACATCATCGGCTTCAGCCGTCAAGGCGGAGAAGCGGCCATCCAGGTGTTCCTTATGAGAAAAGGCAAGGTCAGCGATTCTGAGGAATTCGCGTTCAGGAGCGCGGAGGGAAGAAAGGACGGCCGGCTGCTGGCTCAATTCTTGAATGATTTTTATTCCGGAGGCCGCCTTCTACCGGAGACCGTTCTCCTTCCCTCAGAGCCTGAAGGTCTGGCCGGCCTGGAGAGTGAATTTTCCCGGCTGAGAGGAAGGAAGGTCCGCCTCCTGGTCCCGGAAAAAGGCGGGAATAGGAGTCTGGTGGAGCTGGCCGTCCGGAATGCCGAAAAAGTCCTGACCAGAAGGGGCGAAGCGCATGCCCCTCCCGTCCTGGACGAGCTGAAGAGCGCGCTGGGGCTCAAGTCCGTTCCGCTCCGCATTGAGGGCTTCGATGTCTCCAATACGGGCGGCACGGAGACGGTCGGTTCCTCGGTGTCCTTCCTCAACGGCCGGCCCCAAAAAGATGAATACAGAAAATATAGGGTGAGGACGGTCGAGGGGCCGAACGATGTGGCCAGCCTGAAAGAGATCGTCGGCCGCCGCCTCGCCCGGTTGAAAGAGGAAGGCCGGCTTCCGGACCTGATCCTGATGGACGGGGGAACGGGCCAGCTCCAGGCGGCCGGGGAGGCGCTGGCCGGGCTTGACCTGGCCGGGCTGCCGGTTGCTTCCCTGGCCAAAAAGAATGAGATTGTCTATAGCGCGGCGCATAGAGAAGGGCTGGCCCTACCGCGGACCTCGCCGGCCCTGAAGCTCCTGCAGCACATCCGGGACGAGGCTCACCGCTTTGCCGTTTCCTTCCATCGGAAACGCCGTGCCGTGAAGAGCTTCGAATCGCTGCTGGATGGAGTGCCGGGGCTGGGCCCGAAAAAAAAGAAAGCGCTCCTGGCGGAGTTCAAGAGCCTGGAGCAGATCAAAAGCTTGAGCGACGAGGAGTTGGCCCGCCGTATCGGCCGCCGGCCGGCACGCTCACTTAAAGAAAAACTATAGCATCTCCGAACGTATGATATATATGCAAAAGAAAAGGCTTCCGGGAATAAGCAGATTAAGGGAGGCTAAGGATGATCGTCGGAATCGGGATTGACCTTATCGAAGTGGACCGGGTGAAAAAAACAATGGGGCAGCATCCCCGCTTCCTGGACCGAGTTTTTACTCCCGAGGAAGTCCGCTACAGCCAGGGCAAGAGGAACGCCGCTCAGCACTTAGCCGCCCGGTTCGCGGCCAAGGAGGCATTCTTCAAGGCATTGGGCCGGAGGATCGCCTGGGTCGAGGTGGGCGTGGTCAACCTGCCTTCCGGCCAGCCCGTGCTCGAGGTCCGGTCAGCTGAAAACCTGGGGTTCAGCCGAGCCCATCTGTCCCTGACCCATCTCCGCGCCTATGCCCAGGCTTTGGTTGTCCTGGAGAAGGACTAGCCTCCGGCTTGGCCTGCCGACCTAAGGGTTTTCTTTTCTATCGGAATAACGATAAGGGTGCGGCAGTCCTCCTGTTCACCTCTTGCTTTGTATTAGGAGATGATCATTATTGCTGCTTTTTTTCGTTGTACCTGGCCGGTTCGTCAAAAAAATCAACAACATACACTTTGGAGTGAAACACGGCCGAATGGGGAATGCCGTCCGGGATCACATAGGTGTCTCCCTTTCGATACCGTTTTGTTTCGCCTCCGACGGTCAAGCTCATCTCCCCCTCCAGGACCATGCCAAATTGGGCGCGGTGAGTGTGTTCCATTACTTTGCCTATGGGGTCTATCTCAAGAAACACGACCTGTTGGGTTTGGCCTTGGAGAATCCATCCCTTCAAGCCCTCGTAGGAAATGTCTGCCTGGGGCAGCGAAGTGATCATTTTGGGATATTCCATCGTCTTTGCTCCTTGTGCTCATTTTAATACAAATTAATACAATTGATATAATTTTGAGCTCTTTTCTATATATAGCACTCTCCGCCGTCGAAGCTTATCATGGATGCATCTCCTATAGGGGGAACCGAAGCGGGTTCCCCCTCCAAGTAGACTGGTTCCCCAGGGGGCTAGGGGTGATCCCGATGCCTAAAAGGAATCGCATAGAAAGAGATGCATACGCCTATCGTCCCCAAATTGACTTCCCCCGCCTGTTCTGGTAATACATAATAAATGTTTAAGTGGATTATCAATAAGATCTTCGGGACCTCGGATGAAAGGGCCCTGAAGAAGCTGCGGCCCCTGGCGGCCGTCGTTAACGATATCGAACCCCGCCTCCAAAACCTCACCGACGGCCAGCTCCAGGCCAAGACCGCCGAGCTCAAGGAGAAGCTGTCTCAGGGCGCCAAGCTCGACGACATCCTGGCGGAGGCCTTCGGCGTGGTCCGGGAGACCTCCCGGCGCAAGCTCAACATGCGCCACTTCGACGTCCAGGTCTTGGGCGGCGTGGTCCTCCATAAAGGCATGATCGCCGAGATGAAGACGGGCGAGGGCAAGACCCTGGTGGCCACCCTGCCCGCCTACCTGAACGCCCTGGAGGGGAAAGGCGTCCATATCATCACCGTTAACGATTACCTGGCCAAGCGCGATACGGAGTGGATGGGCCCCGTCTACACCTCCCTGGGCTTAACGGTGGGCACCATCCAGCACGGTTTGGACGACCAGCAGCGGCAGCAGGCCTACGGCTGCGACATCACCTACGGCACCAACAATGAGTTCGGGTTCGACTACCTCCGCGACAACATGAAGTTCCGCCTGCGGGACCTGGTCCAGCGCAGCCACAATTACGGCATCGTGGACGAAGTGGACAGTATCCTCATCGATGAGGCCCGCACCCCACTCATCATCTCCGGCCCGACCGAGGAGTCCACCTCCCTCTACTTTCGGGTCGACAAGCTGATCCGCCGCTTCCACCGCGATAAGCACTTCAAGGTGGACGAAAAGAGCCGGACCGTTTCCCTCATCGAGGACGGGGCGGAAGAATCGGAGAAATTCCTGGGCGTCTCCAACCTCTACGACCTGAAGCACATGGAACTCATCCATCACATCAACCAGTCGCTCAAGGCCCATTATCTTTTCAAGCGGGACGTGGACTATATGGTCAAGGAGGGCAAGGTCATCATCGTCGATGAGTTCACCGGCCGTCTGATGCCCGGCCGCCGGTACAGCGATGGGCTGCACCAGGCCCTAGAAGCCAAGGAGAACGTCCGCATCGAGGAAGAATACCAGACTCTAGCCTCTATCACCTTCCAGAACTACTTCCGCATGTACAATAAGCTGGCCGGTATGACCGGCACGGCCAAGACCGAGGAGACCGAGTTCCAGACCATCTACGGGCTGCCGGTCATCGAGATCCCCACCAACAAGACCCTCGTCCGCTACGAATACGCGGACCTCATCTACCGCACCGCCAAGGAGAAATGGCAGGCCGCCCTGGAGGAGATCATCGAAAACAACCAAAAGGGCCGGCCGGTGCTGGTGGGCACGGTGTCCATCGAAAAGTCGGAGAGCTTGAGCGCCTTGCTGCGGAAGCGGGGAATCAAACACGTCGTCCTCAACGCCAAATATCATGAGCAGGAAGCCACCATCATCGCCCAGGCCGGCCGCGTCGGCGCGGTGACCATCGCCACCAACATGGCCGGCCGCGGCGTGGACATCCTGCTGGGCGGCAACCCGGACTTCCTGGCCCGGGAGCAGCTGCGCAAGGCCGGTATCGACCCGGCCAAGGCCACGCCCCAGGACTGGGAGCGGGCCATGAATGCCGGCCTGGAGACGACCCGCCGGGAGCATGAGCAGGTCATCAGCCAAACCGGCCTCCACATTATCGGCACCGAGCGCCACGAGGCCCGCCGCATCGACAACCAGCTCCGCGGGCGGGCCGGCCGGCAGGGCGATCCGGGCTCCTCGCGCTTTTATCTATCCCTGGAAGACGACCTAATGCGCATTTTCGGCAGCGACCGCATCTCCGGCCTGATGGCCCGCATCGGCATGGGCCAAGGCGTGCCCATCGAGCACAAGATCGTGTCCCGGGCCATCGAGCGGGCCCAAAAACAGGTCGAGGGCCAGAACTTCACCATCCGCAAACACCTCCTGGAATACGACGACGTGATGAACAAGCAGCGGACGTCTGTTTACCGCCAGCGCCATGAGATCCTGCAGGGCAAGGACCTGCGGGAGGACATCCTGGCGCTGATCGAGACGCTCTTGGACTGGTACCTGGAAGGTCACGCCCACAAGGACAAGTCGGCCGAAGACTGGGAGCTGGACGCCTTGAAGAAGGCCATCCTGGCCCAGTTCGGCCTTGACCTCGACGCTCTGGGCCTCGACTGGGAGGCCATCATCTACGACGAGCTGCGGGAAAAAACGCTGAAGCGTCTGACCGAGATGTACGAAGAGAAACAGCGCCTGTTGGGGGCGCCGCAGATGCGGGAGTTCGAGCGGGTCATCATGCTCCAGGTCATCGACACCCAGTGGAAAGACCACCTCCTGGGTATGGACTATCTCAAGGAAGGGATCGGACTGCGGGGCTACGGCCAGCGCGACCCGCTGGTCGAGTACAAGAAAGAAAGCTTTGACATGTTCCAGGCCATGATGGACAGAATCGAAGAGGAGGTCATCCGCTACCTGTTCCTGCTGCAGCCGGTGACCGAGCAGGAGCTGCCCGAGCGCCGGCAGCAACCGCTCTACTACCAGCAGGCCGAGCGCGCTCCGGCCCAGAGTCAGGGTTTGAGGATGAAGGAGGCGCGCTCCCTCATCCCCAGCAAAAAAAGACGCCGATAAGGGGGGAATCATGCTCGACGCAGTGCTCAAGGAAGGCCTGACCTTCGACGATGTCCTCATCCTGCCGGCCCGCTCCGACCTCCTCCCCGCCCTGGCCGATGTGTCCACTCAGTTGACCCGCCGCATCCGGCTCAACATCCCCATCATCAGCGCGGCCATGGACACCGTGACGGAGTCCAAGATGGCCATCGCCCTAGCCCAGCAGGGCGGCCTGGGCGTCATCCACCGCAATATGCCCCTTGACCTCCAGGCCGAAGAGGTGGACAAAGTCAAGCGCCACGAGAGCGGCATGGTCGTGGACCCCATCACCATCCGGCCGGGCGACAAGATCTCCAGGGCCAAGGAGCTGATGGCCAAATACCGCATTTCCGGCCTGCCCATCACCGACGAGAACAACCGCCTGGTGGGCATTTTGACCAACCGCGACATCCGTTTCGAGACCCGCGACCATCTGGCCGTGGAAGAGGTCATGACCCGGGAGCTGGTGACCGTGCCGCTGGGCACCTCCCTGGAGCAGGCGGAAAAGCTGTTTCACGAGCACAAAGTGGAAAAGCTGCTCATGGTGGACAAACAAGGCCACCTCAAGGGGCTGATCACCTACAAGGATATCCTCAAGCGCATCCAGTATCCCCAGGCGGCCAAGGACAGCCTGGGCCGGCTGCGGGTTGGGGCGGCCATCGGCGTGGGCGACGACATCCTCGACCGGGCCCGGGCCCTGATCGCGGCCAAAGCCGATGTCCTGGTCCTGGACACGGCCCACGGCCACCAACAGCGGATCCTGGACCGGGTCAAGCTCCTGAAAAAAGAGTTTCCCGAGCAAGAGCTGGTGGCCGGCAACATCGGCACGGCCGAGGCGGCCCGTGACCTCATTGCCCTGGGCCTGGACGCGGTCAAGGTCGGTGTCGGGCCGGGCTCGATCTGCACGACCCGGATCGTGTCTGGGGCGGGCATCCCCCAGATCACGGCCATAGCCGACGTTTATGCCGTGGCCAAAGAGAAGGGCATTCCGGTCATCGCCGACGGCGGAATCAAATATTCCGGAGACATCAGCAAGGCCATCGCCGCCGGCGCCAGCTCGGTCATGCTGGGAAACCTCCTGGCCGGGGCCGAAGAGTCGCCGGGCGAGGTCGAGATGTTCCAAGGCCGTTCCTACAAGACCTACCGGGGCATGGGCTCGCTGGAGGCCATGCGGGAAGGCAGCCGGGACCGCTATTTCCAGGATAATCCTTTGAGCGAGAGCAAACTGGTGCCGGAGGGCATCGTCGGCCGGGTGCCTACCAAGGGCAACGTGGCCCAGATCGTGCAGATCATGGTCGGCGGGCTCAAGGCGGGCATGGGCTATGCCGGCTGCCGGACCATCGAGGAGCTTCAGGCCAAGGCCCGCTTCATCCGCATCTCTCCGGCCGGCCTCAAGGAGAGCCACGTCCACGACGTGGCCATCATCCGGGAAGCTCCCAACTACAGCTTGGATTAAAGAGCATGGCCGCCAAAAGATACTGGCGTTGTTTTGTTTGCAACGACATCCACTACGGCTTCTACCCTCCCGAGGTCTGCCCGACCTGCAAGGTCAAGAACGCCTACATCGAAGTTTCTTCTGCGGAAGCCGCCCAAGTTTGCCTTCCCGGCGACACGCCCTTCACCAAGGAAACGTTCCGCCAGGCCATAGAAGCCTTCACCGCCAAGAACGAGTTCCAAGTCAACCCCGACCGGGAAAAGGTGGATTTGCTCCTAGAGGGTATCTTCGATAACGAGTCAAACCACGGACTGAAATATTGTCCCTGCCGCCTGCGCACCAAGGACCTTGCCGAAGACCTCAAAATCGTCTGCCCCTGCAATTTCCTGGCGCACGAGACATACAAAGGGGTGGCCAAAGGCGAGTGCTGGTGCGGACTCTTCGTCAGGAGATAGACATGGCTCAACTCATTATGTTTCATGCCCGGGAATGCCCCCATTGCCGGCGGATGATGCCGCTGGTGGAGAGGCTGGAAAAGGAAGAAGGCATTATCTTTGAGAAGCTGGAGGTCTGGCACAACGAGAAGAACGCCGACCTGATGCGCTCCTACCGCGACATCCTGGCTCCCCAATGCGGCGGCCAGCTCCGGACGCCCACTTTTTTCAATCCGGAAACGAAAGACGCCATGTGCGGCGAGGTGGAGTACGACCGCCTCAAAGCCTGGGCGGCCAAATAGAAACCAATTCCTTTTTCACCGTATTGTTGACAGCCCCGGAACGCATGGGTAAGCTATCCGTCCCGATTTCCGGCCGGCCGGAGCGCGGGCCTCAGGAGAAGTGATGGAATTCATCAAGCAGGTCATCGATTTCGTCCTCCACCTGGACACGCACCTGGGCCACCTCATCCAGCAGTATCACAGTTGGATCTACGCCATCCTGTTCACCATCATCTTCTGCGAAACGGGCCTGGTGGTAACGCCTTTCCTGCCGGGTGATTCGCTCCTCTTCGCCGCGGGCGCCTTCGCCGCCGCCGGCTCGCTCAAGCTGGCCTGGCTGCTCCTCCTCCTGGCCGCGGCGGCCATTTTGGGCGACACGGCCAATTACTGGATCGGCCACTATGTCGGGCCCAAGGTCTTCCACAAGGAAAAGACCCGATTTTTTAAAAAGAAATATCTGGAACGAACTCACGCCTTCTACGAAAAATACGGAGGCCAGACCATCATCATCGCCCGATTCGTGCCCATCATTCGCACCTTCGCCCCCTTCGTGGCCGGCATCGGACGGATGACCTACTGGCGGTTCATCAGTTTCAACGTCATCGGCGGACTGGCCTGGGTGGCCCTCTTCGTCCTGGCCGGCTACTTCTTCGGCAATCTCCCCTTCGTCAAGAAAAACTTCAGCCTGGTCATCATGGCTATCATTCTCATCTCGCTGGTGCCGGGGTTTGTGGAGGTCATTCGCCACCGAAAGAACAAAAAGCCCGAGGACAATAAGCCCGCTCAGCGGGCCTAGCCGAATTGTCCCCCCGGAGCTCTCCCCCGCTTATCTTACGGCCCGATTCAGTCCGTTTTACGGAATCTCTTTATTTCCGGGTCCTCAAGAACCTTTTCGAATTCCTTTTCGGTCTCCAGGCGGTTCCAGTCTTTGAAGCCCGCGTTGCGGGCCTTCCCCAGGTAGTAGGCCGCTTTGGCCGCGTTCCCCTGGCCGGCATAGACTCTGGCCCAGGCGAAAAAAGTGTCGGGCGAGCTGAGTCCGGCCACGGCAATGCTGACCGTGAAATCCTTCTGCCGGTCGAGATACTCGGGATCCAGGGCGATGCCCTGAGCCAGATAAGCCATCCCCTGCTCGTACCGTCCCTGGCTCAGCAACAGGCTGCCCAGGCTGTAGAGAGCCGATATGGATTGGGGGGCAATGGATAGGGTCTTTTTGAGAGCCGACTCGGCTTTTTCAACCTGGCCCAGCATGAAATAGACATTGCCCAGGTTGATGTAGGCGGCCGGAAAATTCTTATCCAGGGCGATGACCTTCAAGAAAATTTCCTCGGCTTTCTTAAAGTTTTCCTGGAGGAAATAGGCGATGCCCAGCAGGTTTTGAGCTCGGGACGCCTCGGGCTTGAGAGCGACAGCCTTGGTCAGCGACTCAATCGCCCGGTCATACTGCTTCTGCTTGAGAAAATCGCTGCCTTGGCCGAAGTACACGTTGAAATCTCCCGAGACGTTCTGCACTTCGGGCTTGGGCGGCAGTGCGCAGGCGACCAGGCTTAAAAGGATGATGCCCGTTAAGATTTTTATTTTCATCTGCCTTCTCCCCCTTTCCGAAAAAAAGCCTTTCCCGGCCTATCAATTTTCCTTGATCCTATTCCGCTCATCCAGGATGAGAATCTTGGGTGTAAAGAATTCGATCTCCTCATCGTCGAGGAGGACATAGGTGACGATGATCAGCTTGTCGCCCGGGCTGGCCCTATGGGCAGCGGCGCCGTAAACGCCCACCGTGCCGGACCCCTCTTTGGCCTTGATCAGGTAGGTGGAAAACCTTTCGCCGTTCGACACATTATAGACATTAACCTGCTCAAAGGGGATCATGTCGGCGGCCATCATCAGGTTGCCGTCCAGGGCCAGGCTTCCTTCATAATCCAGGTTGGACTCAGTGACAACCGCTTTGTGCAACTTCGCTCGGAGTATGATCCTTTTCATAGATATTCACCCCTTAAGGCTGAGGGCGCCTTTCCTCTCGGCTTTGGCTTTTACTTTGACCTTGATCCTGACCGTCACGTTGTCGATGAGACGCGTCCGGCCGATGAACACGGCCAAGGCGATGAGCGCCCTGTCCTTAACCAGGGACAGAGGTTCCAGCTCCTCAGGGTCCACCACGGCCGCATAATCCACTCGGGCCAATGGCTCGTCCTCCAGGCGAGACCGGATCCGGCCGATGAGGACGGCTGTTTTCCTTTGGCCCTGGTCCACCATCATCTTAGCCTCTTTTAGGCTTCTGGTCAAAACAAGGGCCGCCTTCCTCTCCGCGGGGTTGAGGTAGGCGTTGCGCGAGCTGAGGGCCAACCCGTCCGCGTCGCGGATGATAGGCTTGACCTCGATTTCCACGTCCAGGTCGAGGTCACCTGCCATCCGGCGGATAATGACCGCCTGCTGGGCGTCCTTTTGGCCGAAAAAGGCCTTATCCGGCCGGACGATGTTGAACAACTTGAGGACAACGGTGCACACTCCCCGGAAATGAATAGGCCGGGACCGGCCGCACAGCTTGTTCTGCAGGTCGAGGACCTCGACGAAGGTCTTGTAGCCGGACGGATACATATCCGCGGCGCGGGGGACGAAGAGGATATCCGTGCCCTCGGCCCGAAGCAGCCGGGCGTCGCGGGCAAAATCGCGCGGGTATTTGGACAGGTCCTCCCGGGGGTCAAATTGGGTGGGGTTGACGAAAATGCTGACCACGGTTGCATCGGTGGTCTTTTTGGAAGCCCGCGCCAAGCTGAGATGCCCCGGGTGAAGGCAGCCCATGGTCGGGACCAAGCCGATAGTCCGGCCGGCGGCCCTGAGCCGGGCCGAAGCCTCTTTCATCTGCCGCAAGGAGGTGATGATCCTCATGGACGTCTGCTCACTTGGCCCGGACCCTGCCGGCCCCCGCCCGGCGCCGGCTGGCCGCCTTGGTTGCTCGGCCGAGCGCGGCTATCGCTCCCCTCTCCCCTTCGGCCAAATGGTAGGAATGGGCGTCTCCGGGAAATTCTCCGCGCCGCACGTCATCCGCATAGCTCTTCACCGCCCGCTGAAGCAGGCCGTAAAGGTCGAGATATTTCTTGACGAATTTGGGCAGATAGCCGGGCGTGAATCCTGTCAGGTCGTGGAAGACCAGGATCTGTCCGTCGCAGTGGGGCCCGGCGCCGATGCCGATGGTGGGAACGCGGAGCCGGTCGGTGACCAGGCGGGCCAGCTCCAGGGGCATGCATTCCAAGACCACGCCGAAGACGCCGGCTTTTTCCAGGTTCAGAGCGTCGTCCAGGATGCGACGGGCCTCCTCCCGGTCCCTGCCCCGGACCTTGAACTGGCCCAGGTGGTGGATGGACTGGGGGGTCAGGCCGACATGGCCCAGGACCGGAATCTCGGCCTCGACCATGGCTTCGATGAGCTTCAGCCGCTTCCGGCCGGCCCCCTCGATTTTGACCCCGCCCGCGCCCGCCTCCTTGAGGAAGCGGGAAGCGTTGCGGATGGTTTCCTCCTGGGAAAGGTGGAAGGAAAAATAGGGCATGTCGCCGATGACCAGCGCCCGCCGCACGGCACGGGAGACGGCCCGGGTGTGGTGGAGCATCTCCTCCATGGTCACCGGAACGGTGTTCGGGTAGCCCAGCACCACCATGCCCAGCGAGTCGCCCACCAGAATGAGGTCCAGGCCCGCCTCGTCCAGCAGTTGGGCCGTGGGGAAATCGTAGGCGGTCAGGGCCGTGATTTTCGGCCCGCTCTTCTTCCGGGCCTGCAGCTCGGGGACCGTGATTTTGGTGATTTTTTCGTTGGTCATGACCTTCCTTTCTCCCCATCCCGTCTTGACACCGGGATTGAGGTAAAGTCTCAGACTTTCATTTTTTCCGGCCGGCTCCTTGAGAGTCGCTGAGCGGCACATAATAGAGCTGACGCGAGCTCATGTGCCGCACTTGGTGGACGATCTCGGCCAGGTCCTCTTCGCGGCCGAGGTTCAGCGTGTCGGCCTTGATCACCAGCAGGGGCGACTGCTGATAGTTGAAGAAGAAATAATCGAAGGCTTCGATGAGGTCCTCCAAATATCTCTCCGAAATGTTCTTTTCCAGGGAACTGCCCTCCCGGGCGATCCGGCGGTGGAGGGTGGGCAGTGAGATCTGGAGATATAGGACCAGGTCCGGCTTGGGCACCCTCTCGGCCAGGATGCCGTAGATGCGGTCATAGACGATGAGCTCGTCGTCGGTCAGGGCCTGGTAGGCGTAAATCTTGTCTTTCTCGAAGAGGTAGTCGCAAATAAGGCGCTCCTCGAAAAGGTCCCGCTGGGCCAGCTTGACCTGCTGGTGGTAGCGGTTGACCAGGAAAACGAGCTGGCTGAGCAGGGCCGAGCCCTCCTTCTCCTGGTAGAAATCACTCAGGTAGGGATTGTCCGTCCTATCGTAAACGACCCGCCCGCCGAGCCTTTGGGACAGGAGGTTGGCCAGCGTCGTTTTGCCGGACTTCATCACGCCCTCTACGGTGATGTGCTTGTAAGGCAAGTCTTCTTTGTCGCTGTCCGGCATGGAAAATCCCTAAACGTCAGCCTAAAAAATAGCCGATACCCGTGGATAAGTCAACAAACGCCCGATGCGCCTCAAACCAGTCCCTGCTGTTGTTCCGGCGCAACTCAGCAAAAAAACGCATTGTGTCCTTGGAAAACCCGGAAAAATCCGCTCCGCTCATGATCCTCTTCTCTTTAGTTTATTCTACCCGCTCATCCTCGAGTGTTCAAGGAACGATAAAAATCGTATAATTTCTTGCTCGGGTCGGAACCAGGAGCAGACTATGGCCATTATAACCGTCCAAAACCTGAAGAAACGCTAGGGGGACATCGAAGCCGTCAAGGACATCTCTTTTGAGATCGAAGAAGGCGAGCAAGACGTTCAAACTCAAAGAGGGATGATGGATTCGCCGGCTCGAGGTCTGCCGGAGGGCTGATTAGGGAACCGCTAAACGAACTTTCCGCTGTCGTAAGTTCTTTAAAACGAATGGATAAGCCTCCAGGGATTCAAGCTCGAGATCTCCCCGGATTCCATGTTTGGCCAAGAAAATCTTGAAGCGCTCGATCTGGTCCGGAGAAAATAGGTCCTCCAGCAAGGCCGGCCAGGCTTCGACCCCGGCCTCCTGCAAAGACTGGAGGCCGGCCAGAGGAAGCTCGAAGAAATCTGCGCGGGCGCCGGTGATCTTCTCAAATGATCCCGGGTCCGTGCCCTTCAAACAGACGCGGACAGCCAGGTTTGGGAACCTGAGTGCGTCCACAAATTCCTTTCGGTGGCCGAGCATCAGCCCGTTCGTCTCGAGGATGAAGAGGCTGTCCGGCCGCTGATCCGAAATCAACCGCATGACTTGGGTTGTATGTCGCAGGGTCGCCTCACCCAGGATGGGGTCGGCACCGGTGATCCGGAAGCGGCGGAAGCGTTTGCTTGAAGCAATGTCCAGGAGATGAGAGGCAACCTCTTGGGGCGGGTAGCATCTTCCCTGCCCGGCCGGGTTCTCGTTCCGCGAATAGTTCCAGCAGTAAGCGCAAAGGAAGGAACAGCCGACGGCATCGGCGGTGGCGATCCCGCCGTAATAAGGAGCCGGCCGGAATCTGTGATAGAGCCGACTCTCACTTTTCATGACAATATGTTCCGTTTCAAGCGAACGCTCTACGGGATCAAAAGGCAATCTCAATTTTTAAAGCCTATTTTTTAAGGTCAAATACTTAATTTTCAGAGATAATTATACCTAATAAAATTCCTTAATTGTATTTATTTCAATCAGATATCTTGGGCCGCCCCCCATAAAAATAACGCTTTTTGACTCATTTTCTATCCTGTGCTATAAGCCTTTCGTCGATGAGATCATCCGCCCGAAGCACTTGTCGGTCGGCATAACATGCATTGGTCAGTATTATCTCTAAGGAGCATGGCCATGATGACAACAAGGGCCCGTGGTTTCTATTTATCAGTGGTTATTCTCTTGTGCATGTCCACTTGTCTGGCCAAGTCCACGGTCGCGGCCGGGGAGGCTATTTTGTCCGGTGCCGGCCAAAAAGAGGAGGGTCAGGAGGCGTATTGGCGATCGCTGGAAAACCTCGATTTCGGATTGATGCAGAACACCGCCCTGCCCCCGGATTTCCGCAAATTCGCTG
>Ga0315289_10000916_pt1 | contig 45803 bp, 52 predicted proteins | sample YL17G11_40_MG_FD_203452 | JGI IMG/M metagenome (GOLD analysis project Ga0315289, IMG submission 203452) | Sediment microbial communities from Yellowstone Lake, YNP, Wyoming, USA - YL17G11_40 | ecosystem: Environmental > Aquatic > Freshwater > Lake > Sediment | place: USA: Wyoming | collected... | reverse complement strand
CGATGTTTGGAGGTGTTAAACAATGGGTATTGCTACGATTAACCCGACAACGGGAAATATTATCAAAACGTTTGAGCCACTCACAGATACAGAAGTTGAGAACAAACTTAATGAGGCGCAAAGGGCCTTTGAGCAGTACCGAAATTTCCCTATTGCTCAAAGGGCGAAGAGGCTAAACAAGGTCGCTCAGATTCTGGAGCACAATCGTGATCGGTTCGGTAAAACAATCACTTTGGAGATGGGCAAGACCCTCAAAGCTGCGATCGCGGAAATTGACAAATGCGCTCTGGGCTGTCGCTATTATGCTGAGCATGCATCTCAATTCCTGGCAGATGTCCCCGTACCAACTGATGCCAGTAACAGTTTTGTTCGCTTTCAGCCCCTTGGTCCTATCTTAGCTGTGATGCCGTGGAATTTTCCTTTCTGGCAGGTATTTCGCTTTGCAGCGCCAGCGCTAATGGCAGGAAATGTTGCTTTGCTCAAGCATGCCTCAAACGTGCCCCAGTGTGCTTTAGGAATAGAGGAAATTTTCCAGCAGGCAGGTTTTCCAGCAGGTGTTTTTCAGACTTTACTCGTAAGTTCTGACAGGGTTGCCGCTATCATTGAGGATGAGCGGGTTAAGGCTGTAACGCTGACCGGCAGCGTGCCAGCCGGGGCAAGTCTGGCATCAGTTGCAGGAAAACAAATTAAGAAGACTGTCCTGGAATTGGGTGGGAGTGACCCGTTTATTGTACTTGAGAGTGCGGATCTGGAGGCAGCAGTTTCGACGGCTGTGACAGCACGGATGAGCAATAACGGTCAATCCTGCATTGCAGCGAAACGGTTGATTGTGGTGGAAGCCATTGCTGATGAATTTGAGCAATGCTTAGTGAGGAAATTTGAGGCTTTGAAGGTAGGTGATCCGATGCATCCGGAAACGGATCTTGGCCCGCTTGCAACCTTAGACATTGTTCAAACCTTAGATCGTCAGGTACAGACGTGCATTCAGAAAGGAGCAAGGGTATTAACTGGCGGCAGTCCTCTGTCTGATCGCTCAGGTAACTTCTATCCACCAACTATTTTAACCGATATTCCACCTGGCACTCCAGCTGATAATGAGGAATTTTTTGGACCAGTTGCGCTCCTGTTCCGGGTTGTAGATATTGATGCGGCAATTCGCCTGGCAAACAGTACCCCATTCGGTCTTGGAGCGAGTGCCTGGACAAGGGTTCCTGAAGAGATAGATCAACTTATTCAAGAATTGGAAGCAGGAGCGGTCTTTATCAACGGGATGGTCAAATCAGATCCCCGTCTACCTTTCGGAGGGATCAAACACTCCGGGTTTGGCAGAGAGCTTGGCATTTTTGGTATCCATGAGTTCGTGAACATCAAAACGGTGTGGGTGAAGTGATGAAAATACAGTTGATTAGAAGATATTCTCTAAAAAATACATGAAAACAATTGCCTTGGGAAGTGTTGCTTGAAAACAAGATAGATATGGGATATAAACCTTAACATGAAATTTGATGCAAAAAAGACCGTATCTTATTGGTTGGAGGGTGCTGAGTATGATAGGGGTGTTTCAAAGGCGATGTTCGAAGCTGGTAAATATCCTTATGCATTATTTTTCGGCCATCTCGCAATAGAAAAGCTCTTGAAGGCGCTACTCGTAAAGGAGACAGGAGAGCATGCGCCCCATACCCACTCTTTACCCTTGTTAGCAAGTAAACTGACTCTGAAGATTCCCGAGGGGATAGAAAGAAACCTGGCACGTTTTATGGAGTTTTATTTTGAATCAAGGTATCCTGAGGAACAAAAGAAATTCTACCGAAAGTGTACAAAGGATTTTACAAAGCTGAATCTAAATGAGATATGGAAAGTATTCAGATGGTTAAAAGGGAAATTATAAAAACAGTTAAAAAGTTACAGATTGTCCTTGAAGAGGAAGGGATACGTGTAAAAAAGATTATCTTGTATGGTTCCCATGCTATTGGTAGGCCTCACAAAGATAGTGATATAGATTTAGCTGTTGTTTCACCTGATTTTGGTAAGGATCGCTTTGAAGAAGGCGTAAGGCTTTTTCAGATTGCATGCAAGATCGACCCTCGAATAGAGCCAGTCCCTATTTCTCTCGAGTCATACGAGAAGGATACTTGGATTCCCTTGATATATGAGATAAGAAAGAATGGCATAGAATTAGTGATGTAATATTCTATTTTACCAAAGGGTGGGGGATGCAGGTGAAGTGCATTACCCGGAGATGATTAAGAGCCGTCTTTGAATAAAAACATAGGCGGTTTTTTTGTTTTAGGGGGAGATAAGATGAAAAGTATTAAGTTATCTTTACTAATCTTCGTATTAAGTATTTTGCTTATAACTGGGATGGCAAATGCAGCAACACTGACGCCAGTCGGGACTTGTGTAGGCACCTGTTCAAATGTAAATATTTCCCTAATGGTAGATGATGTAACAGGGATCGATGCTTTTGATGTGACAGTTACTGGCAATGGCTTGACTACAACTCCAGCGGATGTTTCAAAGACTGGATCAATTGCAGAGAAGTGGATGGTCTACAATGTTTCAATAGCTCCAGGTGGGGTCAGAATCATTGCTGCCGGTGGCACGGGAAGCGGTACAACAGGAGCAGGCAATCTGGGGACGATAATGTTTACTGCAATTGATGGTAGTATATGCAACGATAATGAAACTACATCTGTTGTCGTTAATTCAGTAACCACAGGCATAACTTTTACATCGACTGCCTATGTTCCTCTAATATGCTGTGATTGCGGATGCATAAGCTGGGATGATGTCATCGCAAAGTATAACCAATATGTAAGTGGTACAGCTACCTGGAGTGAGGTTATTACCTGCTACACAGTCTATACCTCTTATCGAGATTGATTAATAAAAAAGAAGGAGAAAAAGAGTTGCTTTAGTTCAAATCGGCAAAACTTATGAAGAAAAAGATGGCAAAGTACGGAAGAGGATTAAATAGAGAATTGGTTGGTGCTGTTAATGCTGGCAGGATAAAGGAACCCTTTAGTATTGCCGACGTGAAGAAATTAGTTGCTCTCAAAAAATGGACACCCCCTCCAACAAAATCTTACATTAATGTTGCACTCTCAAATGCATCAAGTCACGATCATAGTTTCACATACAAAAAGTATTTCATTTCATTAGGGAATGGAAAATATAAACTATGTGACAGATACAGGGGGCAAGAATGGTTGTAATCATCAGTTATGATATGGGTATGACCAAGTAAAACAGACCCCATTTCTTCAAAGGGAAAATGAAAATCAAAAAAGGCTTGTTGATATGGTTAAAAGTTTTATTTGGTAGTATCTTAATTGGCATTAGTGCTTTCCTCTGTTATGCGCCTCTTATTTATCTTGTAGGAGATAGAGCCTATAAAATTCGACATGAGGACGCTCTTGGAGATCTTGCCGCTCAGATAGGGTTTGGTCTACCTTTATTTATTATCGGGTTAGCCATTTTAAGAAAGGGCTTAAAAGAATATTTTGGTTATGGGGATAAGTAAAATATAATGTTAGAGTTTAATAGGGCGTAATTATGGCGCACAAAGTATACAAATCTATTATCAAGGCAATAAAGAGCGGAAAACTAACAGAACCATTTTCAAGAAAAGATTTCGAAATCTCTTGCCCTGTGTTTGGGAAAGGGACTTATAATGCTTTTCTTTACAAACATGATCGAGGAAATCCCAGTGGTAACACCGAATTGTTTGAGAAAGTTTCACCTGGCAAATTTAGATGCTTACGCCCATTCAAATATGGATTGTAGGAAAACTTTATGAAAGACCCGATGGAACGCCCTTCAGTAAGAGGTGAAAAGACAGGTCCATGCCCAAGATGTGGATATCCCGAAGTAGTTGCGAGAAGGTCACGAGAAACTGGAGAACTCTATTTCGGTTGTGCAAGATCAAAACGGGGCAAAAACAAGGGGTGCAATTTTAAAGGTTGTAGGAGTCATTAGAGCGAAAGGGGTCAATTCTTTATCTTTGATTAGGATTAGATTCTGGCAAATAAGTTGTTGTGGGGCATTAAATATTGACAAGAGTCAATGGTATGATGTATTGTAATACCAGGAGGTGAGAGGTGAGCACAGCAAAAGTGGCAATATCTATAGATCGAAAACTTCTTGAACAGATTGACCTTCTGGTACAGGAAAAAAAATATTCCAACAGAAGCCAGGCGATACAGGAAGCCCTGAAAGATAAATTGCGAAGATGGCAGCAAAAACGGTTAGCGTCGGAATGTGCAAAGCTATCAGCAAAGGAAGAACGTGCATTATCAGAAGAAGGTCTTACCGCGGGAGATGATGTATGTCCCGAATATTGAGGGGTAGCGTATACTGGGCTGACCTGAATCCAGTTCGAGGTCGGGAGCAAGCTGGTTTACGCCCCGTATTGGTCATCAGCCACGATATATTTAATGAACATTCAGGTACAGTAATAGCAATGGCAATTAGCAGTAAACCACAGAAGGCAGGTTATCCCCTGTCATACCCCATGAAAACCATCCGTTTGCCAAAACCATCCTGGGTGAAAATTAGCCAGATACGAACCCTTTCCACTGAGAGGTTGGGGAAAAAGATCGGTTTGATTTCACCTGAAGAATTAACAGATATTGTGGATGGTCTCTTCGAATTAGTGCGTTAGTTATTGATTATTTAATTCACTATCTAAAAGGCTGCTGAAAAAAGCCCATCTGCGTCGTTCCCCTCGTCCTTCGTCGTTGCAGCGTACATCCAAGTACGCCTCACTCCTCAGGATTTCGGGTGTCTTGCATCTGGACATTTTTGATCAGCCTTACAAAAGTTGCTTTTTCAGCAACCTCCTAATAGAATAATTTTATGGAACAGGCTCTTTTTGTTTCCAAGGTTGAGAACCTGAAATATTTTGAAGATACGGATGAATTTTCCCGCCTCTATTTCGGGATAGAGTTTTGTGAAAGGCTTATACCCTCTGTTGATGAACTTCAGGAGATAATGAAGTTCGTCAATGAAAAGAAGATAGACTTCACACTGGTTACTCCCTATGTAACTGAGGACGGCTTAGAGAGAGTTGAGAGACTACTCAAGAAGGTAAACGAAGTTAAACCAGAGAGTGAGGTAGTTTTTAATGACTGGGGTGTGTTTCAATTCATGGATGATAGATATCCAAGACTGGTTCCGGTACTGGGTAGGCTTTTGAACAAGATGAAGCGCGGGCCAAGGATCCTGAATGTGCTGGACAAAATCCCGGAGGAGAGTGTGAAATATTTTAGGAGCCCCAGTCTTACGGTTTCGAAGATCAGGGAATTCTTGCTCAAGAAGCGGATAGGCCGGGTGGAATTTGATAATCTTTTGCAAGGGGTTGATCTGGAGAGAACCGGAGATGAAATCAAGAAGTCGCTCTATATGCCCTTTGCTTATATCACCACGAGCCGCCTCTGTTTGACCTCACTATGTGACAGACCAGATAAGGTGAGAGAGGTGGGGATTCTCCCCTGTCATAAAGAGTGCCAGAGATACACTTTCTATCTTAAAAATCCAATTATGCTCACCACTCTCATTCGTAAAGGGAATACCCTCTTCTTTTCCAATGAAACTATCCCTGATCATATAAAGGGGTTTGATCGTGTGGTGATTGAACCAGAGATCCCTTTTTAGAAAGGTAACTATGAAGATCCTTTCTCCCTTGGATACAAAAGAGGAGGTAAAAGAATTAGCGCAAGCCGGGGCTGATGAGTTTTTCTGCGGCCTGTTGGAGGAAACATGGCATGAGAAGTACCCCGTAATCTCCATCAACCGAAGGCCGTCTGGAAAGGGTCATTTCCGGAGTTTTAGAGATTTAAAAGAAGCCATTACAATGGCTCGAGATCACCGTATACCTGTTTATTTCACACTCAATGAACACTACTATATCGATGAGCAGTATGACCTGGTTCTTGATTATGTAAAAAAGGCTGTAGATGCAGGTATTGCAGGCATTATCATTTCTGATTACGGATTGCTCGCTATCCTGAAAGAGATGGACCTGCCAGTTAAGCTACAGATCGGTACTGGAGGGACAGTATTCAATTCTCTCACCGCAAAGTTCTACCAACGGATAGGGGCTTCGGAGATTACCCTTCCCCGACACCTTACCATCAACGAAATCAGGAAGATTGTTAAAGATTGTTCTGAAATTGAGTTTACCGTATTTATCCTCAATTCCCGCTGTGTTAATGTGGATGGATTTTGTACCTTTGAACACGGTCTTTCTGATAGTTCCTTTCTCCCTCTCTACCGGAATGCCTGCATGCTCCCATATCACATTTCACTTTATCCACCAGGCCATGATGTGAATAGAGAAATAGAAGAGATTATCAAAGAACATCGTTTCTTAGAACGCCAGCATATCTGGGAGAAGGTACATGTGGATGACCATCCCTGTGGTGCCTGTGCCCTTTATGAATTCAGAGAAATGGGGATCCATGGGGTAAAAATTGTAGGACGAGGGAATCCTCTGGAGAGGAAGGTGAAAGATGTGAGGTTTTTGAGAAACGTTTTTGATAAGCTCACAAAGGAAAATCTGCCTGTGCGTGAGTTCAGAAAGATTACCAGGGAACTTTACGAAAAGACCTACTCTCGTCCCTGCCGAATGTACATGTGTTACTATCCCGAAGTGATGGAGAATCCCACTTAGAAAATTATCTTGCCGGTGATTATTATTCATGCTATATTTATTTCGATTATCTAATTATTTTTATTCTAATTATTTTGGAATCTAAGTTTGTGATCGGTCAGGTTTCCTTGTTGAAAGAGCAGATGGACAAACAGCAAAATGAACTATTCGGAAAAAGGATCGGGATATATACTGGAATTGGAACCTCTCATTCCTGGCTGTGGTTCGTGGATGCCTTAGAGAGGATGGGGTTTGATAATCTCATCTTTATGGACGAAAATGCCCTAAGAGAAGAGGATGGCATTAAGAAGGTTGATGCGCTCTTGCTCTCAGGTGGCGACACCTTTGCCATTGCAGAGGGAATGGCAGAAAAAGGCACAAGAAACTTGGAAAGGTTTATTGGAGAGGGTGGTATCTATTTTGGCTCCTGTGCTGGTGCTTATCTACCTTTAAAGTCATCACAATATCCCTTGAGCCTTCTGAATCTCGCCGGAGTAAAAATCAGCAACTTATCAAAATTGTCTCCCATAGCGTTACGTCATTCAGAGAAATTCTGCACCCCTTATGGATGTCATTATGTGTTCCATCCAGTCCGTGATGAAGTAAAAATAAGATGTTCGAATGGATGCTTCTCACGAAACAAGAAGGAGATTAAAGCACCGCTTTATGGCGGGCCCTGTATGGAAGCCTCAGCAGATGTAATTCCTCTGGCCTTTTATCAAGGGTTTACTGATAAGACCCTTTTTCTGGTAAATGAAAAACTGGCTGAAGAGACAGTAATAGGCAAGATGGCGGTATGTTGTAAAATGGTAGATAAAGGGAGATTATATCTTTCAGGTCCACACCTTGAGCACCCATACTATCCTGAAGCCAACCAATTACTTATGGAAATACTCTATGATGGCCTTAAGGGGAAACATATTCGTTACCATGATAATGAGAAAGATGAAGAGTTTAAGGACTGTTCTGGGTTTTTAAGAGAACTGAAAATGGAGTTGAGTGGAGCACGAATTATAGCCTTTTCTTTAGAAAGGGAGTTAGTGACATGGCTCATCGGAAGGAAGGTGTATGAGCCGGAGAAGTTCCGAGTATTTTTAGATGCGCTCTGGAAACGCCTTGGTTTTTTGGGAAAACACTCCCAGAGAGGTATTTCAGGGGAAGAGCTCCGGGATCTTATAGTGATTGCGAAAGTGATTAAAGATAGATTGAAGTTACTTAAAACGGAGATACAAAATTCCTCAGATACCGCTGGATTGGTTGAGGAGATCATAAGCGATTTGCGGAAATTGTCATCTTCCTTTATGAATCTGTATTTTAGGATGAAAAGAAGACAAGGCAGGTAGGAGGACAAGAGAAATGTATATGTACTATGAGGCACAATGGAGTCTCTATGTATTTACCGTTATCACCATGGTTATTTTCTTTATCGGGGTCTATGCCAATATCTACCTTATGTGGAAAGGAAAGGCAAAAAGCCTCACGTATAAGTTCAGCCTTGATCCTATGATCAAAGCCCTCTTTGTTAATGTTCTTTTGCAGGGTAAACTTTTAAAGCAGAGTTTGCTCAGGTGGTTCATGCACATCTCTATCTTCTGGGGGTTTATGGGACTTCTTGCTCACACCACTTTACTTGCCTATCTCGCTCACTTTGTAACGGAGGATTCTGCCCTCGCTCATGTATTTCTTGATGTTAATGGGAAAGGAAGACTTTTTCTCGATGTCTGGGGAGATTTCTGGGGAACACTCCTGCTGGTTGGCTGTTTAATTGCCATTTTCCGGAGGTATATCTTCAAAGCTCAGCAGTTGGATACCATTCTTGCAGATACCGTGGCCATTTTTCTCTTATTCTCCGTTGCAGCCACGGGGTTCTTTTGTGAAGCCGTGAGATTTTTGCCCTTGCCCCCTTCCCCTGATTTTAACTATTCATTCTTAGGATACGGTTTAACTAAGATCCTAAGGTTAATGCCTCAGTCTACTATCAAATATCTTAAATATACTGAGCAGGTCCGCAATCATCTCGCCGTTGGTCTATTTTTAATTGTTTATATACCATTCAGCAAAATGTGGCATATCTTTGTGAGTCCCATTGAGGTGCTTTTGGACGAATCGGAAGAACACGCGAGGAGAAAGGCACATGAGCGATAAGGTGAATGATAAAGAAAATAACAAAGCCAATATGATCAAGATAGATAACTTAAGTCCACGACAGATTATGGAACTGGATGTCTGTACCCGCTGCGGTGAATGCAGTGTATGGTGCCCAGTCTATGATCAGGATAAGAGAGAGCCGGTTAATCCCCGCGGCAGGGCAAGACTTTTTAAAAAGATCATCAAATCCCAGTACGGTCTTTTCCGCCCTGGGACCATCTGGGGTAAAATGTTGCTCCGCAAACCGGTATCAGAGGGGGAGATAAAGTCGTTCACCAATGACCTGTATGAATGCAGTACCTGCAGGCAGTGTTACGTGGCCTGTCCGGTTCAGATTGATACGGTAGAACTCTGGGAGGGGATTAGGAGATCTATGGTTGATTCGGGGTACGGTCCCCTTGAGCAACAGAAAGCCTTAGCGATCAGTATCAAGTCCTATGACAACCCATGGCAGCAGCCCCGTTCATCCCGGGCGCGCTGGACCAAACTGGCATTAAAGGATAAAAAGATTATGAGAGAGCCTAAGGATATAACAAAGACAAAGGCTGATGTGCTCTATTATGTTGGTTGTACCGCCTCTTTCGATGCCAATGTAAAAGAAGTGGCAATCTCTGATGCCCATATCCTCGAGAAGGTCAATGTTGATTATGGAATACTTGGCCCAAAGGAGAAATGCTGCGGAAGTGTCCTGCTCCGTATGGGAGACAGAGAGTATGAGAAAATCGCTGAAGAAAATATCAAGATGTTTAATGATCTGGGTATTAAAATCCTGATCACCTCTTGTGCCGGATGTTTTAAGACCATCAAGCAGGATTATGCCAAACTGGGTCAGCTCAACTTTGAGGTAAAGCATATGGTAGAATACCTCCTCGATCTTGTCCGTGAAGGAAGGCTCCAGTTCAAGAAAGAATTGAACATGAAGGTAACCTACCATGATCCCTGCCATCTCGGAAGGCATAGCGGTGTATACGATGCGCCACGTGAAATCCTTAAGTCGATACCGGGGATTGAGCTGGTGGAGATGGAGCGGTCAAGGGAAAATTCCCTATGCTGCGGGGCAGGGGGCGGTCTTAAAGCAGGATTTCCAGACATCCAGAATCAGATGGCCCAGAAGAGGGTCAAAGAGGCAGAGGCTGTGGGTGCAGCTGAGATCGTTTCAGCCTGCCCCTTCTGTTATCAAGGACTCCAAATCGGGATCCAGGCCTTGAATTCCCCACTCAAAATGAGGGACATTACTGAGATTGTTACCATGGCCCTTGATGGAACTGGTGAAGGGCAGTAAACAGGAGCGATTGGTAAGTAGTAATTCGTAAATAGATTCACGATTAGCCACTCACGATTTACGATTTTATGATTCACTGTATTTACCGTCAAGCCCTACGTATGAAAAAGCTACTCATAGCTCTTCTTTTACTCTTAACCTTTCTTCTCTTCTTTTCCTGTTCGCCAAAACAGGCTCCAGGGGAAAAAATACGGCTTGCCTACATCCAGAATGATCTCCACCATCTCCCCGCATTTGTTGCTTTAGACAAGGGTTATTACCGTGAACAGGGACTTGATGTTGAGGTAACAGGCATCTTCAAGGCAGGGCCAGAGGAGATGAGTGCCTTTTCATCCCATAGCATTGATACAGGATATGTGGGGGAAGCTCCTGTCATTACTGCTCAGGCAAATAAGGTGGTTAAGGTCAAGATAATTGCCCAGGCAAACAAAGAGGGATCTGCCTTGGTGGTAGCAAAGGACTCTCTGATCCAAGGGATACGTGATCTTAAAGGCAGGGTTATTGCAATTCCAGGCCATGCAACGATCCAGGATGTTCTCTTGAGGATGGCCTTAAAGAGCGCGGATATTAAAGCTTCTGAACTTACCATCATGGTGTTAAAGCCTCCGGAGATGCTCAGCGCATTGAATTCACGAGGGATCGATGCCTTTATCGCCTGGGAACCTTACCCTTCCAAGGCAGTAACTGAAGACATAGGAAAGATCATCTTAGATTCACGATCAATCTGGAAGGATCACCCCTGTTGTGCATTAATTGTAGACCAGGATCTCTTACCAAGTAGTAACCTGATTAAAAGTCTGATCAAAGCACACCTGAAGGCCATCAAATTTATAAGGGATAATGGAGATGAAGCTAAGAACATTGGAGTGAAATATACCGGAATGGATGAGATGACAATAAGTAAAGCTTTGAAGAGAATCACATTTGATCCCCTGCCTTCTCGAGAGAAGAAGAAAGAGTTTATTGAATTTCTGAAGGAATTGGGTTATATAAAAATACAGAATACTGATAATTTTGTTGATGGCCTCATGGATGTGTCCTTTTTAAATGAAGTAGAAAGGGATGAAAAGGTTATTCGGTAGATATGTACTGCTTATCTTTTTACTCTGCCTGTGGGAAGTCTTATCAGTTCTTCAGGTCCTACCCGGATATAAAACCCCATCCCCTGTGGATGTACTTGCTGGGTTAAAAGAGCTTTTTATCAAGGGATTACCACCCGGCTACCTCCTCCATAACCATTGTCTGCAAAGCCTCTATCGGGTATTCACAGGATTTTTTATTGCCACATTGCTCGCGATCCCTCTGGGGATTATCATGGGGTGGTCAAGACCCTTGCGGGAATCAATAACCCCTGTGATTGAGGTCATCCGACCTGTACCTCCATTAGCGTGGATACCCCTTGCTATCCTCTGGTTTGGTATCGGTTTCAAGTCCGCTGCCTTTATCATTTTCTTAGGTTGCTTCTTTCCTATTATCCTTAGCACCATCTCGGGTGTACTTGGGATCGATCCTATTTTAATCGATGCCTCAAGGACCCTGGGTGCAAAGAAGAAAGAGATCTTTTTAAAGGTTTTAACCCCTGGTTCGCTTCCTTCAATACTTACCGGTCTCCGTATCGGCCTGGGTATCGGTTGGATGACCTTAGTTGCTGCTGAATTTACCGGGGTAAAAAGTGGTTATGGCCTGGGTTACATGATAATGACTGCCCGGGATATCCAGAGGCCGGATGAGATCATCGCTGGTATGGTCATAATCGGGCTGGTTGGATATCTCCTCGATCTCCTTATCAGAGAGGTAGAGTCTCGTTTGCTCATCTGGCGTTGATTAAAAAGGTGTGAAATTGTCCTTAGAGCTTATCCAATTAAGTAAAATCTATGTGAGTAAGGAAGATGGAAAAAAAGTAGAGGCATTAAAGGATGTTACTTTGAGGATCGAGGAAGGAGAATTTGTCTCTCTCATTGGTCCGAGCGGGTGTGGGAAAACAACTTTGCTTCGGATTATCTCCGGCTTAGAAAGACCAACCAGGGGAAAGTTTTTCATAGATGGGGAGGATGTAAGGGAGCCCTGGTGGCAGGTTGGTTTGATCTTTCAGGAGTTTGCCCTCTTTCCCTGGCGGACAGTCAGAGAAAATATTGAGTTCGGTCTGGAGATGAAAGGTGTTTCCCGGGAGGAGAGGAAGACCAAGGCCCAAGAGTATGTTATCCGTTTCGGCCTCAATGGTTTTGAAAACCGGTATCCCAAGGAACTTTCTGGAGGCATGAAACAAAGAGTGGCTATTGCAAGAACATTGGTTAATGATCCCAGAGTTATTTTGATGGACGAGCCTTTTGGTGCCTTAGACTCTCAAACAAGAATTTCTCAAGAGGAATTTCTCCTGCAGTTATGGGGCAGGACAAAAAAGACCATCCTCTTTGTTACCCATAATATTGATGAGGCAATCTTTTTGAGTGAGAAGGTGATTGGCTTCTCCCGAAGGCCTGGGACGGTGAAGAAGATCTTCTCCATCGCTCTCGGTTACCCGAGAGACCTAAACAGTGAAGGGATTAATGACGTAAGAAAAGAGATCATGGATTATTTCACTCGAGAAGGAATGGAGAGTAGTGAGTAAAGGTTGGCAAGTGAGAGAAATAGTCAATGAACTCCAGTGCCTCGGGGTGAGAATTGGAGGACCCTTTAAAGGAAGAAAGCATGGGGCTGGGCCGGCTGAGGGTCAGGTGATCATCTTTGAGGGAATACCGGTTAGTTGCCCGATTTCAAGCAGTTTTGTGGGAGCATCACCATACTCGATTGAACGGAATGGAAATATGTTTGTATTGAAAAGGGATGGTGAAACACGTGGTGAAGTGACATTTCCTCCTGCTCCCCGGTTCTATCAGAAAAAGACAAAAGAAGGGATATCATATTGTCAGATCGCTCTTGTCCACGGCATTGACTGCTTGGCCTCTACCGTTTTTCAGCACTGTTTTAACTGGCAAACTTCTCGATGTGGGTTTTGTGGGATTGAGCTATCGCTATCTTCAGGTAATACCATTCCCCTGAAACTTCCCCATCACCTCTCTGAGGTAGCAGAAGCAGCCTTACAATTGGACAGAATCAGCCATATAACGCTCACTACCGGGACCCAGGTTGACGAAATCTTCGTATTTAAATACCTTGCCACCTGTGCTCAAGCGATCAAGGAGAAGACTGGTCTTCCCATCCATCTCCAGTTTATGCCCCCTCAAGATCTCAACCTGCTCCATGATTTACGAGAGGCAGGGGTGGATACAGTAGGGATCCATATCGAGAGCTTTGATACAAGGGTCTGGTTTGAGGTTTGTCCAGCCAAGGCCCGGTTGGGTCTCAAAAGGTATCAGGAGTGCTGGAAGGCAGCAGTTGATCTGTTTGGAAGAAATCAGGTAAGCAGTTTTATTATTTTAGGGCTGGGTGAGGATAGGAAATCACTGATAGAAGGTTCAGAGATGCTCTGCGACATGGGCGTGTACCCTTACCTCCTACCGCTCCGCCCTATCCCAGGCACACAATTCTCTTCAGCTTTTCCTCCTGATCACGAGTTTACCTCATCTGTCTATCAAGAGGTATCCTGGTTACTCTCTCGATATCACCTTTCTTCGAGAGCAGTTAAAGCAGGGTGCGTCAGGTGTGGTTCCTGCTCAGCCATTACCCATTTTGAACAAAATTAATTAGTGAATGTATGGATATAATCAAAATAAAGGCAGAACTCTTTTGCAAGGGTATCCGATGTGACCTGGGATCAGAGCTTCCCATACCCTATCTTCAAAACAAAAGGGCATCATTATCCGAAGGCAAATGCTTCATCCTCTCTCCTGATCAAGGAAAGTTTCCTATTAATGTGGCGGTGAGAGAGAGATTTGTTAAGGATTCTCCCTTTCATTTTTCACCTCTCGATAAAAAAATCTATAAAGATAATAAACCATTTGTGGATGCGGAGGATTTACCCCAACCTGAATGGTATAGTCTGAAGCTCCCTCATGGAAAAAGCTTTGATCAAGTAGTTCAGGTACATGCTGCAGATATCCTGGCTTCTGCCCTTTCCAATTTTTGTGGTTTCAAGGCTGATGGAAAAGGCTGTAAATATTGTGCCCTCAGAACCGGATCTGAAAGCGGAAACAAGGATCCGAAGGAGATTGCATACTGTCTTTCATATCTCGAAAATGCGGGAGTACATTTTTCAGACCTCAACCTCAATGCTGGAACCCTGAGGGGTGAAGACAGAGGTGGCGGTCTCTATCTCAAGACAATCCAGGAAGTAAGAAAGGTGAGCAACATCCCTATTGCTGCTCAAATCTGTCCGCCGGACAATTTCTCATGGATTAAGTATCTCTATGAGGAAGGGCTCAACGCGATAAGTTTTAATTTAGAAATTTATGACGAAAAAATCCGAAGAGAAATCTGCCCGGGTAAATCTGCTATCCCTCGCGAGAGGTATCTTGAGGCCATCAAATATGCTGTAGAGATATTTGGGAGAAATCAGGTCTCATCATGGCTAATTGCCGGGTTAGAACCTGTTGAATCTACAATTGAAGGTGCAAGGGCAATAGCCACTTTAGGGGCAGTTCCTTTTATAAGTGTTTTTCGACCTTTAACCGGGACGGAATTAGAAACCAGGCTTCCACCCTTAGCTGAGGATGTAGTCACAATCTTCCGAAGGGTAGGGGAAATCTTGAGAGAGTACCATGTAAACCCGAAGGCATCCACCTCTGGGTGTGTTCGCTGTAACTATTGTTCTGCTCTGATTGAAGCAGTAGGGGATAGTGCAAATTGGAAAATCGAAGCACGAAATCCGAAACAATTATGAATGTTCAAAAACCAAATGAGCAAAATAGGAAGAGTTTTGAATCTGTTTCGAATTTCGATATTCGGATTTAGGATTTAGAGATATGGACCTACTCCTCATCAATCCTCCCTATTTTGAACAACAGGAAATGGATCGCAGGTATCAAAAGTATATTTCCTGGGTTAAGAAGGGGAATATGTATATCTTTCCCTTTGAGCCGCCACTCGGGCTTGCTTCTCTGGTGGCATTTCTCAAGGAGAGAGGAATTACGGTTGAACTCCTCGACATTCCTGGTCTAAAGATGGATGACACAAAGCTCAAGGATTTCCTATTACAGAAGAGGCCTAACTGTATCGGTGTTACCGCGATGAGTTCAACTTTGTTTTCTGCTTTAAAGATTGCCCGTCTTGCCAAATCAGTCCTCCCCGAAGTAAAAGTAATGATGGGTGGTGTCCACCCTACCCTTGATCCTCACCTATTCCTTAAAAACAGGGATATTGATTTCGTGGTAAGGGGTGAAGGTGAATTTGTACTGGAGCACTTTCTTCAATCCATCTCTTCCCATGTACTTCCTGAAATTGATGGGCTCTGCTGTCGGTCCAAAGGTGAATATTCTATCGTTGAAAAGGCAAGGTTGATTTCTGATCTTAATCTCCTTCCACTCCCTGATTATAGTTCCTTTCCCATAGAAACGTATATACGCTACAACGAGAACTTACGAGGGATTAAAGGCATTTCCATGCTGGTATCCCGCGGGTGTCCTTACCATTGCGCTTTTTGCGCTGTGAAGAGTACGATGGGCACACGCTATCGAATCAAGGCACCCAGAAAAGTAGTGGATGAAATGGAGTTCTTGCGAGACAATTTTAACGTGGATGGCATCTGGTTTAAAGATAGCATACTCAATCTAAAGAAAACATGGGTTCAAGAATTCTGTACCGAGATTAAGAGGAGAAATCTTAACATGCTCTGGCAGTGCAATACGAGGGTTGATCTGGTTAATGAGGATGAGATCAGGTTGATGGCCCAATGCGGCCTCATTCAGCTGGATCTCGGGATTGAATCAGGATCGATAAGGAGCCTCAAGGTATTAAAGAAAGGGTATACTATCGAACAGATTCAGAAGGCAGTGGCTGTTGCCAGAAAGTACTTAAAAGTTGCAGGATTCTTCATGATTGGTATACCAGGAGAAACAGAGAGTGATATTGATGAGACCTTTAAACTCGCCAGGTCTTTGAAGTTAGATAGGTATTCCTTTAGTATATTTATTCCCTTACCCGGATCTGACCTTTACGATCGACTCAGTTCAGAGGGGAAGATCGACAGGGAAGATGACCTTATAGATCTCCACTTTACCCTCTGCCGGAAGAGCTTCTGCGAAGTTTCTCCTGATAGGCTCCGCGAAAGATATCTTCAGATCAATGACTACTTTGGTAACAACTAAATCGGTTTGGAGTTGCGAATTGAAAGGTAAATCCAGAATCCAGGAGCCAGAATCCAGGAGCCAGAATCCAGATATTCAGTCCCAAATCCCTAATCCCCGATCCCCAAATGTATGCCGACAGGTACAGAGTGAATCAGAGCTTGAGGAATGCTACCGGATAAGGGAAAAAGTCTTTGTTGAAGAGCAAAGACTTTTCTCAGGAACTGACCGGGATGAGCATGATCCAGAAGCCATCCATATCGCTGCCTTTCAGGAAGGGAGAATTATCGGTACAGTAAGGATCTACCAGGAAGGGGGGGGAATCTGGTTTGGCGGAAGGCTGGCTGTGCTCAAAGGTTTTCGGGGCAAGGCAGGCAGACTTTTGATCAAGAAGGCAGTAGAAACAGCAATGGGTAAAAACACAGAAAGATTTTTAGCTTATATTCAGGTGAGAAATGTTCCGTTCTTTAAGCGCTGTGGTTGGTCGATAGTTAGTGAAGTCTTGGATTATCACGGTGTACCACACCAATTAATGGAGGCGGATCTACATAAAGAGTTAAAGGATTCCAGGGTTCAGGAACTCAAGTGAGAAAATGCTTAAAGAAATTATTAAGGAGTTGAGGAATTATCCCGGCCTTACCCGAAAGAGGGATATTCATCAGGTAACAGAAATCTTGAGGTTTGTCTCCGATTTCGGTTATACGGTAAGCGATTTTGGAGAGGATGCTGCAGCTATTGCCTATGGCGATAAATATCTCCTTCTTGCAGCAGAGGGAATCTGGCCACGGTTAATGAGAGATGACCCATATGCAGCTGGGAAAGCCTCGGTTATGGCCTGTGTGAATGATATCTATGCTATGGGTGGGAGGCCGCTCGCCATGGTTAATGTGCTGGGGGCAACATCCCCTGAGGATTATCAAAAGGTGATAGAAGGGATCAGAAAGGGATGTCAGAAATTCAAAGTACCGATGGTAGGAGGTCATCTTCACCCTGACGTTAAAGAGACCTCTCTTGCCGTTGCTATCCTGGGTGAAGCAAAGAAGCTTCTTACCAGCAGCAGTACTCAAGCAGGGGATGATATTATCTTAGCGGTTGATCTGGAGGGAAAGGGAAATGCCTGCAAATCGGTAATTAGCTGGGATGCCAATTCTGGTAAGAGTTCAACGGCAATCCTCTCTCGGCTTGAGGTCCTACCCTGCTTAGCTGAAGATGGTCTCTGTTCAACTGCCAAAGATGTGAGTAATGGAGGGATAATTGGGACGATCTGCCTGATATTAGAGAGTTCGGAAAAGGGCGGATTGATTGATCTTGAGTCTATCCCAAGGCCCGTTGATTTTGAACAAGTTGATTGGTTAAAAGCCTTTTTAAGTTATGGATTTATTCTCTGTGCTCAAAATGGAAATACCACCTCCATAATCGAAAGATTCCAGGAAAAGGGGATAACAGCTGCAGTTATTGGTAACGTTGTTGACCAGCCAGAAGTTCTCCTCAAAAGGGGAGATGAAAGGGAAGTATTCATTGACTTTAGCAGGGAGAGCATAACCGGGATAACTAAGAGTAGTGTCAAAACTTGATGATATGGTGTCTCAATGCGATGGATTCTGCAAAATCGGTTAGCCTGAAAAGACGAGTTACGATAATGCTTATCTTTACCATACTCTGTCCTCCCTTAACCTCACCATCATTTTTAATTGTATTGCATTCTTGACAGCATAGCCAGAGGCATCGTTATTGAAATAGGCAAATGTCTCTTTTCCTTTCCTTGACCACGTGATGATCTTCTGTGCATCCTTTCTAAGCTCCTCTTCAGAGTAACAGCCCGAGTATAAAGCGCCTGACTCTGGGCCATGTCTCCTTACATATAAGAAAGGAAGATCAGTTGGTATCTTAATCTCCCTATCAGGCCAATCAGCACTACAGATGCCCATACCATAGAGCCTTAAGATGTCAAACACTCCTTTTGAAAACCAGCTTTTATCCCTGAATTCAAACGCATGGAGGCATTCAGGAAATTCCCTTAATAGTTGTGCAAAACTCTTAAGTCTTTCTTCATTGACCTTAAACTTGGGAGGAAGTTGCCACAGCGTTACCCTGTGCTTTTCCCCAAGTTTTTTTGACCTGGTGAAGAACACTTTGAGAGGATCTTGAGTGTCTTTAAGCTTTTTGATATGTGTTATGAAGCGGCTTCCCTTGAGGGCAAAGGTAAAATCCTTAGGGGTTCTCTTATACCAGCTCTCAAAGGCACTTTCGGTTGGAAGACGGTAGAATGTGACATTCAGTTCAACCGAATTCAAAAACTCCATGTAGTATTCAAGCCATTTTTTCTGGGGCAGGTCTTCAGGATAAAAGACTCCTCTCCAGTGATTATAATTATAACCGCTTGTACCTATCGAGATCATGCTCATGAGCGATCGGACAGTTGAAATGATTTACAAGTGCTTTATTCTATATTATTCTTAATAGAAAGGGTATATCGTTATACAAAGTAAGACATTACTGGTAAAATAGCAGACCAATGTGGTAAATTATGTCAATGATGGACGTATTAGACTCACCAGTTGAAGGACTGGCATGGATTAAGGTTGGTGCCCAGGGTGATCTACTTTATGGATTACGGTAAGGGTATAGGATATTAGGATATCGTAAATAAGGGGGTGGAAGATTCATGAAGATTGTGCTGAAGTTGTTTGCTACCCTGCGGGAGTATCTGCCCTGTGGGCCAGATAAATATTCCTGCACTATGGATGTCAGAAATAACTGCACAGTTGCAGAGATCGTTTCGCAACTGAAAATCCCAAAGGACATCCCGTTAATCATTCTGGTCAATGGGATCCAGAATCAAGAGAAAGAGAATCAAGTGCTTAAGGAAGGGGATGTATTAAGCATCTTCCCTCCCATAGCCGGTGGATGAAGATGGATGAATTCAAACTGGTATGTGGGAAAGGGAGTTTCAAGGTCTATGCCCATGGAAGATTGGTCGGGGATGACTTAGTTATTTCAGTCTGGGGAGGAAATCGCCCCCATGTGGGTACCATAGCTATTGCACTTCCACGCCAAAGTCTCAAAGAATCAAATAAGATAAGTTCTACCTCTTCAATCTTTACCCTGCTCGGTCATAAAGAGGATATCATTGCAAAGGAATTTTCAGAGAAGCTTTCTTCAGCGTTGAATAAGGTAGTAGTGATTACCGTGGGGATTCATCAGGATAGGATTGATGAAAAAGGGATAGAGAAGTTCATTGGTAATTGTGATAAGATTTTTGGTCAAGTTTTAAGAATGTTAAAAAAATTCTGATTCAATAAGGAGGCTTCTCTGAAGCTGATTGTAGGAATATCAGGTGCCAGTGGCGCTATTTATGGGATCAGGCTGTGTGAGATTCTCAAAGGCTACCCTGAGATTGAGACCCACTTAGTCATCACTGAGACAGGGTTAAAGATCATTGAGGAGGAAACAGACTACAGTACAAAACAGGTGATTGACTTGGCTAACTATTGTTATGAAAATAACGATCTTTTTGCCCCTATCTCGAGTGGAAGTTTTATTACTCAGGGCATGATCATAGCTCCATGCAGTGCCAAGACCTTATCAGCATTAGCCAACTCTTACACTGATAATCTCCTTACTCGTGCCGGCGATGTGATGCTCAAGGAAAGACGAAGATTGGTTTTGCTCTTCCGGGAGACTCCCCTTCATCTCGGTCATATTGAGAATATGAGAAAGGTGACTGAAAAAGGCGGGATTATACTTCCCCCCATCCCTGCTTATTACTATCATCCAAAGACCATTGCCGACTTGGTTAATCATACCCTGGGCAAGGTGCTGGATCTATTTGGCATTAATCATAAACTTTTCGACCGATGGAGCAGGGAGAACCCCTGATCAGTTTTCTCCATTTTGATAGGTAAAGGTAAAGATATGCATGAAGATTAAGGTCATAGCTTGCAAGACCGTAGGGGAGGAGATAGAGAGACTACTTCCCTCTTCGTTTGCTTACCAGTCTCTTGAGTTCGGTCTGCATGAGCAGCCCAAGAGACTCACTGCGATCCTCCAAGATCAGATCAACCGAGAAAAAAATGCGGATGTAATCATCCTTGGATATGGACTTTGCTGTAAAGGTACCATAGGGCTATCTTCCCATACCAGGCTTGTGATACCCCGTACCCATGATTGCATTGGAATCTTTATGGGTTCACAGAGAAGATATAAAGGTGAGTTCTATCGTGAACCGGGGACTTACTATCTAACCAAGGGATGGATCGAGCATGGAGGAGATCCGTATAAAGAGTTTTTGAAGCTCAAGGAACTGTATGAAGAAGAAAAGGCCCTCTGGCTCGCCAAGAAGATGATTGAGCACTATTCCCGTTTGGTCTTCATTAATACCGGGAATTATCAGTTGGATCGATACCGGGAATATGCCCGGATGGTAGCAGAAAGGTTTTCACTCAGGTTTGAAGAGATCAAGGGGTCCGACTCCTTAATTAAAAAGATGCTTTCGGGAATCTGGGATGATGAGTTTATCGTATTGAATCAGGGTGAGAAGATAGAATATCGGATGTTTCTGGAGTGACCTATTCAGGGTATATGATCTGTGATAAAGGAACAACCTCGATTCCCTCAGAGGAAAGAAGGGGGAGCATCTTTTTTAAGATATCGATCGTATCATGGGTTGAGTGAGCAATGCCAATAGCATACCCTCTTTTCTTGGAGAGTTCTGATAATTGGAGAAGGCGATCCTCTATTGTGCTCTCTTCCATACTGCGGTCGAGGAAGAAATCCCTCTTGCCAAACCTAACCCCCATGTCGCGGGCTACGGCAGAACCGGTACTGTGACCCGTGGTAAAACTGTCCAGGAAGTAAAGACCTCGTGATTTGATCTCTTTCAACATGACCTCCATACCTTTCCTATCTTCGGTGAACCTCGATCCCATATGTCCATTTACCCCGCTTACATACGGGATGGCAGAGAGGTCTTCCCGAAGTTGGTCCAAGATCCTATCCTCATCCATCCATGTATACAGTGTACCCTTCTCAGGCGTCCGGTTTTCATTATCCCTGGGCTCCAGAGGAAGATGGAGGATAACTTCCCTGCCGAGGGAGTGTGCCTCCTTGGCGATCTCTTTCGAGTAGATATAGAAAGGGAGGATGGAGAAGGTGATCGGGAAATCGATGGCAAGGACCGCTCTTGCCAGAGAAAGGTTCGGTCCCAGGTCATCAATAATCAAGGCAATCTTCCCTTTGACACCGGGTTTGGTTCCGGGAATTAATGCTGTGGTTGGAGTAGCAATGAAAGTTAACTGGCTTACAGGGAACTCATCCTGCTGTATAGTTAATTGGAACTCACCGTGCTTGAGAAACCAGAACTGGAGAGAGAAATCGGGAAAAGACAATCTGATCTCCTTTTCTAAGGAGTCTTTGACATCCCGGGCGGAAAAGTTGGGAAGGAGTATTATCTCCATCTGATAGAGGTTCCAGGAGACCTTATCCTTTTCAACCTTTTTAAGTTTGAGTTTTATGTTCTCTCTTTTCAATCCGAGGATAAAGAATTGATGGAAAAGGAGATGATTGAGCTCTTCACCATCGCGAATCAAATGGGTTGAGAGATCTTTCGTTTTCTGTTCTCTCATGACCCCTCTTCCCGTGAAATAGTAAAGAACTATTAAACCCAGAAATAAGATGATGAAAAAGTAAAAGTAGATGGATTTAAAAAGAGAGGGCCTTTTAGGCCCTCTCAAGATTCTCTGTTTAAATTTCATTTACCTGATTTCTTAGGAATTTTTTGTAAAGGTGGTTTTAAAGATATTCCACGATTTCAGCAATCGAATTGCCTCTTGTAGGGGAGGATCATCCTTTTTGCTCTCATCTTCGATCCCTTTTTTCCCTTCCCGTTTTACTTTAGGCTCTACCTGTTCAGGGGGTGTTTCACCCTCTTCGCCGGTAAGGTGACGTTCGAGGTCAGACTCTTTGAGAAATTGAATCTTTTTCCCTTCTTTATCGGAGGCTATTTTATCCTCAACGATGATGTCCGGAGTGATGCCCTTTGCCTGGATTGACCTGCCATTAGGCGTATAGTACTTGGCAGTGGTGAGACGGATTCCAGAACCATCATCTAACGGGATGATAGTCTGAACCGAGCCTTTGCCGAAGGTCTGGGTACCCACAATCACTGCCTTTCCATGGTCCTGCAGGGCACCAGCCACAATCTCTGAACCACTGGCACTTCCTCCATTCACTAAAGCAACCATAGGATAATCGCGGGGTTGTTCGTTCTTGTGGGCAAAGAATTGTATTTTCTGGTTCTCCATCCTTCCATCAGTGTAGACAATCAACCCCGAATCAATAAAGAAGTCACTGATCTTTACCGCTTGATCAAGGAGTCCACCCGGATTGTTACGGATGTCAAGGATCAAGCCCTTGATGGGTTTTTCACCAGACTCCAGTTGATGTAGCGCCTCCTCGAAGTCATGATCGGTTTTCTCTTGGAACTGGGCAATCCGGATGTACCCGAAATCATCCTCCAGTTTCTTGTATTTTACGCTCTTAATCTGAATAATCGCTCTTGTGAGGGTAAAATTTTTCGGCTCAGAGAATCCTTCTCGCATAATCGTGATGATGACTTTGGTGCCTTCAGGTCCTCGCAGTCTCTTCACACCATCAACTAAGCTTATGTTCTTGGTGATCTTACCATCGATCTTAAAGATCTGATCGCCGGTCATAATGCCTGCTTTATAGGCCGGGGTATCTTCAATAGGGGATACGACCGTTAATATACCATCCTTAAGTGTGATCTCGATGCCAAGTCCTCCAAAAGTTCCTTTGGTCTCCACCTGCAGTTCCTTGTAGACATCGGGGGGAAGGAAGGTGGAGTGAGGATCAAGTGTCTCTAACATCCCTTTGATTGCCCCATAGATCAGGTCATCAACCTTTACCTCATCCACATAATTTTTTTGGACCAGGGTTAAGGCATCACTGAAGATCTTTAATTTTTCATATGTCTCTCCAGTTACTGCTGCAACCTTTTCGGTTATATTTAGGTTGAACAGTATAATGAGTAATAGGGCAACCAAAAGGGGCCAAAATAACCTTTCCTTGAAAGCTCTGTTATTCATATTCCCTCCAAAACTAATTTCGGTGCTCTGGGTTCGGATCTCGTAGTTGGGCGAACCTCTCCTCCGCAAATCCCTAACCCTATCTTTTGCTACTTACTGCTGGCTAACCACTCCAGGGGGTTCTGGGGGTCGCCATGGTGACGAATTTCGAAATAAAGACAGCTCCCTTTAAGAGAATTGGTATCTCCAACCAGGGCTATCGTTTCACCTGCCTTTACCTCATCTCCCACCTTCTTTACGAGTTCTGATGTATGGGCCGAAAGAGTGTAGTAGCCATCGCCGTGGTCAATTATAATAATTTTCCCATAACCTTTCAACCAATCTGCATACAGTACTTTTCCGGGATAGATTGCCTTGATATCTGCACCGGTCGGTGCAGCAATCTCGATGCCCTTCTGGAAAAAGGTGGTGTGGAGCTCCACATCTTGAGACTTGCCAAAATGACTGATTATTTTTCCTTGGACTGGGAAAGGAAGCTTTCCTTTCAGCAGTGCAAACCCTCTGGCCTCAAGGAATGGTATGTGCTTTTCTTTTTCGCTTACCTCTCGCTCAAGTCGTCTAATCAACTCCAGAAGGTTCTGGGAAGAGTTCTCCAGTTCTTTAATTGTTGTAAGCTGGAATGATTTTTCGCTTCTTATGGTTTTGAGCAATGCTACCTTTTCACCCTGCTTCTGTTTAATTTCCTTCCTCTTCATTTTTATTTGTGAGAGGTTGAATTTTAGTTCATCGTCATCTTTCTTTAAAGTGCTCTGGTACGCACTTAATGTGGAGATATTCTGACTATATTCATTAATTACCTTGCGATCATTGCTTAAGATGATTCCCATCAATGTGCTCGATTTAATAAAGTCGTAATATGATGATTGCGAGAGGAGGGTGAGTTGCGCCCCTCTCCTCATGTATTTATATAAAGCAATGAGTCTTCTCTTCACGTAGTCCTTCTGGGTCTCGATTTTCTGTGTCAGATCATGGAGGTGCCTGATGTTTCCTTTGATCCTCTTCTCGAGCCCCTCTATTTCATGATTTAATCTCTTCACCTCATCTTCCTTTTTTGAGAGTTCCATCTCTATCTCATTCAACTGGGAGAGGAGTGATCTTTCTTTTTTCTGAGCCTTTTTAACCTTCTCCTTTTTCAGAGAGATTTCATGACCAATTGAATCCAATTTATTTTTCTCTTTAAGGAGCTTTTGTTCAAGTTCTCCTGTATTTTTCTGGGCAAGTGGAGCAGGATTGTTGAACATGAGGAGTATGAGTGCGATTGAAAGAATAACTGTAATCAGTTTCATTTATACCCTCAGGAATCTGGTAAGAGAGGCCAAACTCCCTACTGCTCCTAAAATAGTACCAGAAAGGATTATCATCCAGATGAGATCTGGAGTGAAGAAGGAGAAAGAAATGAAACTGAGCTCAGAAAATCGTTGGTTGGTTAGCCAGGCTGTGGACATACGGTAAAGTATAAAGAGGAGTCCTAATGAAATCAAAGAGCCAAGTGCTCCCTGGAAAAGTCCCTCGAGGAAAAATGGAAATTTAATGAATCGGTTAGTTGCCCCCACTAATTTCATAATTTCAATCTCCTCACTCCTGCTGTAGATAGAGAGCTTAATGGTGTTGGAGATGATGAAGATGGTAGACAGGATGATCAATCCTCCCATCAAGATCCCAAGAAGATAGAGAAAACTATAGACGATGGTGAACTTTTTTAACCACTCTTCTCCATATTCGATGTCCTGTATGCCATTATATTTTTTTAGCCTCTCAACCAGGTTCTCAATCGAAGCCGAGTTCTGGTATTCTCTCTTTACTTGAATTTCAAGGGACTGGGGAAGGGGATTCGGTGAAAGGTTATTGAGGAGAGCATCCTGATTTTTGAGCATCCTTTTGAGTTCATTCAGTGCATCATCTCGTGATATAAAACTGAGATTACTTATCTCCCTGAGATGGGCTATCTCTTTGATGAGTCCGTGAATTTCTATTGTAGAGAGGTTATCATTAAGATAGAGGGTGATGTGAATCTCGTTCCCGAAGGTATGGATGATCTTTTTCACGTTTAAGCTCAGAAGGAGAAAGATGCTCAGGATTATGAGGGAAATTGAAATGGTGCCGATGGTTATGAGATTTGTGAAAAGATTTCTCCTGATATCCCTGATCGCTTCTTTGAAGAAATAGGAAAATTTATGCCAAGACATTCAGTTTGCCCTTTTCCCTCGATCAAAGGTGAAAACCTTCGTGGAATAGCGGTAAGCCAGTTCTCGATTATGAGTGGCAAAGACGATGGTAGTGCCCCGTACATTGATATTCTTGAAGATGTTTATGATCTCTGAAGTAATGTAGGTATCAAGATTGCCAGTTGGTTCATCCGCCAGGAGTATAAGTGGGTCATTCACAATTGCTCGGGCGATAGCAATCCTCTGCTGTTCGCCTCCTGACATACCGAGAGGATAGGAATTTTGTTTATCCTCAAGACCAACCATTTGCAGGGCATTCGACACCCTTTTCCTGATCTCCCTGGTGCTGAGACCTATTACTTCAAGTGCAAAGGCCACATTTTCAAAGGCAGTTTTATAAGAAAGAAGCTTGAAGTCCTGAAAAACAAAACCGATGCTTCTCCTTAAATAAGGGATTTTTGAATGCTTGATCTTGTTGAGATTGATCCCTTTTACGATGATCTCTCCCTTGGTGGCCTTTTCCATAGCGCAGATGAGTTTGAGGATGGTGGTTTTCCCTGCCCCGCTCGGGCCAGTAATAAAGGAAAAATCGCCCTTGTTGATCTCTAAGGTTATATCACTTAGGGCGGTAAAATTATTGGGATACACCTTGTAGAGGTGAAAGAGTTTAATCATGGCTAAAGGGTACTACGGTGGAAGTTCTTATTCTTCATTTTTATTACTTCAAGGGCAGAGTTTGCAATTGCCTCCGGTGTCAACCCAAAGTGTTCGATTAACTTCTCAGCGGTTCCAGATGTTCCGAATGTATCCCTTATACCGATTCTCCTTAAGGGGACAGGGAATTTCTCGCTTATCACCTCCGCTACTGCACTTCCCAGACCTCCGATAATGGAGTGTTCCTCAGCAGTAACCAGTGCCTTAGTCTCCTGAGCGGAAGCAATAATAAGATCTTCATCAATAGGTTTAAGAGTAGAAATATTTATTACCTTAGTTTGTATACCTTGCTCTTTGAGAATCTCTCTCGCATTGAGCGCTTGAGAGACCATGAGACCGCAGGCAAGTATGGTTACATCATTTCCATCTTTAATGAGAACCCCTTTACCCAATCTGTATTGATAGGTATCGTCAAAGATCACGGGGAATTTTAATCGGGATAACCGCATGTATACTGGCCCTTTAAGGAGAACTATTGCTTCGAGTGCCTTTTGAGTTTCAATCCCATCTGCCGGAACGACCACAGTCATATTAGGCAGAGTTCGCATGATACTTATATCTTCAGTACACTGGTGAGATGCGCCATCCTCACCCACGGTAATACCTCCATGAGTTGCTACGATCTTTACATTCAGACCGGGATAGGCGATGGATTGGCGGATCTGTTCCCAGGCTTTACCTGTAGCAAAGATGGCAAAAGTACTTGCAAAAGGGATTTTGCCTGCGGCAGCAAAGCCGGCAGCAGTCCCCATCAGGTCCTGCTCAGAGATACCCATATTGAAGAAGCGGAAAGGAAATTTCTTTGCAAATACAATCGATTTGGTAGAACCTGAAAGGTCGGCGTCTAATACCACGATATCAGGATACTTCTCTCCTAACCCAGCTAAAGTATCCCCATATACATCCCGTGTACCGAGAAGTTTAGGAGTTGTTGAGTTATGAGTTTTTGAATCTTTCAATTGCTCAGTCCCCTTCTCCCAGTTCCCTCAATGCAATTTTCAGTTCCTCATCGGTGGGTGCTACCCCGTGATATTTTACCTGATGTTCAAAGATGGAAACGCCTTTTCCTTTCACGGTGTTGGCAATGATCATCGAGGGCATTCCCTTAATGTTTTCCGCCTGATTCAGGGCAGTTAAGATTTCACTAAAATTGTGACCATCAATAATAAAAACCTGCCAGCCAAAAGCCTTCCATTTATTAGGCAAGGGGTCAATATCCATGATCTCTTTCACTGGCCCATCAATCTGTAGGCCATTCCTGTCAACGATTCCGCAGAGATTGTCAATTTTATAGTGACTCGAGGTCATTGCAGCTTCCCAGATCTGGCCTTCCTGTTGCTCCCCGTCCCCCATCAAGACATAGATTCTGTTATTTTTCTTATCTAGTCTGGTAGATAAAGCAATTCCGTTAGCCATAGAAAGACCCTGGCCGAGAGAACCGGTGGAAACTTCCACACCAGGGGTAAGTTTCATATCGGGATGTCCCTGGAGGTGACTTCCAAGTTTTCTCAAGGTCATAAGGTCCTCGCGGGGGAAATATCCAGCCCGGGCAAGAGTGGCATAGAGGGCAGGGGCACCATGACCTTTAGAGAGGATAAAATGGTCTCTTTCATCCCAAATAGGTCTTTTAGGGTCATGCCTCATCTTGGAAAAATAGAGTGCAGTTAAGATTTCAACTGCGGAGAGAGAACCACCAGTATGACCTGAACCTGCCCGGTTTAGCATCTTCACAATATCAATGCGTATCAATCGGGCAATTTCCTTAAGCTTATCTATCTGTTCTTTCTGTACCATTTCTCAAAGCAGAGGGGAAAAATAAGGACTTATCTTTTCTTTCCCTATTACACCTTCCCGTAAAATCTTCGGCGGGGTTTGGGTCAAATCTAAGACTGTTGAAGATAATATCCCTTCGGTTTTGCCACCATCTAAGATGATGTCAATTTTGTCCCCCAAGAGATCGCTTACCTCCTGAGCTGTAGAACAATTTTTTTCACCAGAGAGGTTGGCGCTGGTTGCAGTTATAGGAACTTTCAAAATAGATACTATCTTCTGGGCAATTGGATGGCTGGATATTCTTACGCCGATCTTACCTGTTCCACCTGTGATCCGGGGAGATACACCGGGAGATGCCCAGAAGATCAGGGTAAGTCCACCAGGCCAGAATTTTTCAATCAGGGAGAGGGCAATCCCAGGTATCTCGAGGGACAACTCCTTCAGAATATCTCTATCTGGAATGATTAAAGGGAGAGGTTTTCCTTCCTCCCTTCCCTTTATAGTGAAGATCCTCTCTATTGCTTCATCAGAATGGATAGATGCACCCAGACCATAGAAGGTCTCAGTAGGATAGGAGACTATCGCCCCCTTTGCAAGTGAATCACAAACCATCTCGATGATTTCTCTATCAGGTTTTTGAGGATTGAGTTGATAAATCTTGGCCTTCATCAGGGGTTGATTTTCTTATAAGTATTTGGCTTTCAGCGGTCATCTTTCAGCTTAATCTTTGATTTCTTAATAATCTTATCTTTGTTCTCCACCTCTTTGGTCAGATCCTTTCGATAGTTCTCTATGGTCTTACGGATTTCTGGGTACTTCAGTGAGAGAATTTGGGCTGCAAGGATGCCTGCATTCTTTGCACCGGCCTTCCCTATGGCCATAGTGGCAACTGGAATTCCACCCGGCATCTGGACAGTAGAAAGGAGAGAATCCAATCCGTTCAAATGAGAAGAATCAATAGGGATACCTATTACTGGCAAAAGGGTATAGGCGGCAACGACTCCAGCAAGGTGGGCAGCTCCCCCTGCAGCTGCGATGATTACCTCTACACCCCTTTTTGATGCCTTTTGAGCATATCTGATGGTTTTGTCTGGAGAACGATGAGCAGAAGAGATAGTAATTTCATAGGGTATGTCGAATGACTTCAAAATCTTGAAAGTCTCTTCTAAAATTGGAAGATCTGAATCACTCCCCACTACTACGGATACTAAGTTCCTTTTTCTCATTATTTGCTCATCCTTCCTACCTGCGTCCTTACGAGACTATCTTCAATCTCCTGTGAATTGGGGAAAAGTTTTATGCCCATCTCCAAAACTTCCTTAGCTTCCTCAAACCATCCCCCGTCAAGATAACTTTTTGCAGCTATGATAAAGGCTTTATCCCATTCCTCTCCATACATTGATTTCAAAATACCAGGTAAAGATTCCCCATCAAGCAGTTCATGTATCCGAAGGTAATTTTTGAGTAGATAACGAAGGAGGAGACCGTTATTGGAGTGCCGGGGTAAAAGGCACTTAAAAAGGGAGTTGCTTTTGGAGAAGAGGTATTGGATATTGTCCATCCCACTCCTTAAGTTTCCCTTGGCGTTATTGGTGATGAGGTGATACTCATCCATAATTATGTGCAGTCCTTCATCATTACCCATCTCTTTAATTTTTTCTTCATCTGGTTTATATGCCTCAAGCTGGTATACATTCTCTTTGAGTTTCATCGCCTCATGAAAGATAGATCCTACTGTCCAATCAAATATATATTCGGCCAGATCTAAGTTCGATTCTTGATCGCGGAAAAGGTTATGGGAGGCATCTTTCAGATTCCATAACGGACCCTTTTTTGTTTCACTTCCAACCCACAGATCCATAGTGGAGAATTCGATTTTACCATTGTCCTCATAATCCTTGAGGATATGTTTGAAGAGTGACTTGCTCTCGAAATACTCCTCTACCAGATCCTTTAAGAAGATATCCCTTCTCTCTTTAAACCATTTATTCAAAGTTTTTTCCCATCAGTGTTCACGATCCAGGGCCTTCTTACCGATGTCTTTCCGGTAATAGACCCCTTCCCACTCTATCATTTTAACAGCCTGATAGACAAGGTTGATTGCCTCCTTTATCGTGTTGCCAAGGGCAGTGACCCCTAATACTCTCCCCCCATCAGTGACGATCTTCCCGTGCTTTAAGGCGGTTCCTGCATGAAAGACCATGACATCATTCATTGCTTTAACCTCGTCCAGCCCTTTTATCTCCATTCCTTTAGGATAATCCCCTGGATAACCTTTTGTACTCATTACCACGCATACTGAAGGTCTGTGATCCCATTTTATCTCTACAGTATGGAGTTGTCCCTCTACGATAGCCTCTAAGACGCTCAGGATGTCAGTTTCAAGGCGCATCAGAATTGGTTGTGCCTCAGGGTCACCCAGGCGAGCATTGAACTCCAGCACCATGGGATTATCCCGTTCAATCATGAGACCAGCATAGAGCGTACCACGATAACTCTTTCCCTCTCTCTCCATTCCTTGAATAGTTGGAGAGATGATCTCTTCCATTATTTTTCTTTCAAGTCTCTCCGTGATTAAGGGGGCAGGGGAATATGCTCCCATTCCACCGGTATTAGGTCCTTTGTCTCCGTCAAAGATTGGCTTATGATCTTGGCAGGAGGGGAGGGGAATAATGGTTCTACCATCAGTGAAGGCGAGAAAAGAAGCCTCTTCACCCCGTAGGTATTCCTCGATTACAATTTTATCTCCGGCAGACCCAAATCGTTTTTCAATGAGTATGGAATTGATAGCCTTAATAGCCTCATCAAAGGACTGGGTTGGTATAACCCCCTTTCCTGCTGCCAGCCCGTCAGCCTTAACCACGATGGGTACCCCCTTTCGCTTAACATAGTTGATGGCATTATCTGCTTTGGTAAATACCCCATAATCAGCAGTAGGGATGGCATATTTCTTCATGAGTTCCTTGGCAAATACCTTACTTCCTTCGATCTCTGCTGCCTCTTTTCCGGGTCCACAAATCCTCATGCCCAGCCTTTCAAACTCATCAACAATCCCGAGGGTGAGAGGCAGCTCTGGCCCTACTACCGTGAGATCAATCCCTTTTTCTAAAGCAAATTTGGCAATCCCTTTGATATCGGTTACATTCAGAGGGTGGCATTCAGCAAGGGTAGAGATGCCGGCATTCCCTGGTATGCAGAAAATCTCCGGTCTCTTTAAACTCTCACTTATTTTCCAAACCAGAGCGTGTTCCCTTCCCCCACTCCCAACTACCAGTACCTTCATCCAAAATCTCTGGCTTTCAGCTATCAGCCGTCAGCATTCAGCTTCTAATGGGTTTTAGCTGATCGCTGAAAGCTGAACGCTGATTGCATATTAATGTTTGAAGTGCCTGACACCAGTAAAGAGCATGGCTATCCCGAACTCATCTGCTGCCGTAATTACCTCTTCATCCCTAACGGATCCGCCAGGCTGTACAATCGCTGTAATCCCTACCTCGGCAGCAGCATCAACATTGTCCCGGAAGGGGAACATTGCATCCGATGCCATAACCGCTCCCTTAAGAGGGAAGCGTGCCTTGAAGGCGGCAATCTTGGAAGAGTCAACCCTGCTCATCTGCCCGGCGCCTACACCAATCAACTGCTCTTTTTGAGCATAAACAATAGCATTTGATTTTACATGCTTACATACCTTCCAGGCGAAATCAAGGGCATTAAGTTCCTGCATAGTGGGTGATATCTTAGTTACCACCTTTGCTTTGGAGATATCCACTGTCAAGAGATCTCTGTCCTGAATCAGGATACCGCCCGTAACCTTTTTAAGATCAAATCCAATAGGTGGATATTCTCTAATCATAGGCAACTTGAGGAGTCTTAGGTCCTTTTTGGTTTTAAAGATCTCTAAGGCACCAGGAGTAAAATCCGGGGCAATCACTACTTCGGTAAAGAGGGAAGTTATCGCATTTGCAGTCTCCGCATCTATTGTTCTGTTTACAGCAACAATTCCCCCGAAGGCTGATACTGGATCGCACGCCTTTGCCTTTTCATATGCGTCAAGGACTGATTTCATAGATAGTGCTACACCGCAGGGATTGTTGTGTTTGATTATTACAGTTGCTGTTTCATTAAATTCTTTTATGGTATCTATGGCTGAATCAATATCCAGGATATTGTTGAACGATAGCTCCTTCCCCTGGATCTGCAGGGCATTAACGGAAGAGGGTTGTTTAACCTCCCCCTCTCGATAAAATGCTGCTTCTTGGTGAGGATTTTCACCGTAACGCAACCCCTGGACTTTGTAGAATTGTAGGTTGAGCGTCTCAGGAAATTTCATTCTTTTTCTCTCAGGAGTCAGGCTACTTAAATAGTTGGAGATTGCCCCATCGTAGCGGGCCGTGTTTTGAAACACCTTTTTGGCAAGAGAGAAATTGGTCTCCTCTGATACCTCTCCATTATTTTCCTTCATCTCTTTGAGTACTACGGTGTAATCTGCCGGGTCAACAATAACCGTTACAAAACGGTAGTTCTTGGCAGCCGAGCGCAACATGGTAGGGCCACCAATGTCAATATTTTCAATCGCGTCTTCAAGAGGGCAATCCTTTTTAGACACAGTTGCCTCAAAGGGATAGAGGTTTACCACCACCAGGTCAATGGGGTTAATATCAAATTCTTTCATCTTTTTTACATGTTCAGGATTATCCCGTATACCGAGTAGACCGCCATGTATCTTTGGATGTAAGGTCTTTACCCTTCCGTCTAACATCTCTGGGAAACCAGTATATTCCGAGACATCAATAATCGGAAGCCCCTGACTCTTGAGTGTCTTTGCTGTACCCCCTGTGGAGAGGATCTCAACTTTAAGATTAACGAGCCCTTGTGCGAATTCAATGATCCCTGTTTTGTCCGATACGCTGACCAACGCCCTTTTAATTATCCCCATGGAGATACAGCTCCTTTCGTATTAAATGAAAATGATTGGCTTTCAGCGGTCAGCAATCAGCGATCAGCTAAATTAAATAAAAGCTGAAAGCTGACGGATGACAGCTAATAGCAAAAACCTTTTCAATAAATGATTACGTCATGTTCTCCCTGTGAGGTTACTTCACCCACAATTACCGCCCTTTTTACTCCCACATCCTTAAGCTTTCTCAAGAGTTCATCAGCCTTATTTTTTTCAACTGTAATGAGGAGTCCTCCCGAAGTTTGAGGATCATAAAAAACCATGAGCTGATCCTGGGATAAGCGAGCATCAAGCTTTACCTGTGAGGAGTAAAACTTCTCATTGTTATATGTCGCTCCGGGAATCATTCCCTGCGAGGCATAATCCAGTGCCCCTTCGAGAAGTGGTATCTGGCCATAATCAAATGAGAAGGTGACTTTGCTTGCCTTAGCCATACTTACCGCATGTCCTATGAAACCAAAGCCAGTAATATCAGTGCAGGCATGTGCGCCCACTTCCACCATCATCTCTGAGGCTACCCGGTTTAAGGTAAGCATGGATTCGATAGCGGAGTTCACATGTCCTTCCCCTGCAACCTTTCCCTTATGGGCAGTACAGATAATTCCTGTGCCGAGCGGTTTCGTTAAGAGGAGCAGATCTCCTTTTTGGGCATTACGATTGGTTACTATTTTGGTAGGGTGGACGACCCCGGTCACTGATAAACCATATTTTAGTTCATTATCATCCACAGTATGACCACCGAGAAGCAATGCTCCAGCCTCATGAATCTTTTCCAACCCACCTTTTAGTATCTCGGAAAGGACTGAAACGGGAAGTGCGCGGGATGGAAATCCCACAACGTTCATCACCGTAAGAGGTCTTCCTCCCATAGCATAGATATCACTTAATGCATTGGCAGCTGCAATACCTCCAAAGAGAAAGGGATGATCCACAATCGGGGTGATGAAGTCTATTGTCTGGATAAGGCAGGTATCATCGTTCAATTGATAGATACCAGCATCATCGCCGGCTTCAATCCCGACCAGAAGTTTAGGATCTCTTGTCAGAGGAAGATCCTTGAGCATAGCGTGCAGGTCTCCCGGACCCAGTTTAGCTGCTCAGCCTGCCTTACTTACAATCTCGGTAAGTCTAATTGATTTCGATTCCAAATTATCCCTACTTTCTCTCAATTAAGGTTTTGATTGTATTCAAAGATCCCTTCTGTTCTCTGAGGGAAAGAACTCCTTTTAAACATGACGAGGAAATTTTATTGCTTGGGCTCCTTAGAAGATTTTGAGGTTACTCGACTTCCAACTTCTTGTTTGTTTTTCATCTTTTTGACTAAATCTTCGTAGGATGAGCTTTGAATTATTTCATCGAATTGAACCCGGTAATTGTTCAACACGCTTATTCCTTCAATAGAGAGATCGTAGGTGAGCCACCTTTCTCCATTTTTGAGTAAACGGAAATCCACTGAAATATCAGCGCCCCCTTTTTCATTTATAATTTTTGTCTTTACAACTGCATAATCTCCATCTATTTTCTCTGTCTCAAATACAATCTGTTCCCCAGAGTAAAGTTCCAGTTTATCACGATACATTCTTTTCAACAGATCCTTGAAAAGGCTTATGAACTCCTCCCTTTCTTGAGGAGATCGTTTTCTCCAGTGTAAACCCAACGCCCTCTTGGTTGCTTCCTGCCAGTCAACCATTCCATCAATGATATGAGTAATTAATTCCTTACGTTCTTCCTTCTTATCTTGAAAGGCAGGATCATTCAAAATATTTTTAATTTCGTCTGTCTTCTCTTTAATCTGCTCGGTAGGCATTCCTGCCCAGACAGGAACAATCCATCCCAGGATTACCAGAAAAATTATTCCATTGGCAAAGAATTGTTTTATCTTTCTCAGAGACATGTTTTCTCCCTTTTCTATTCTCCCATAATTATTCCTGAATCTGCTTTTTTCGATACTGGAAGTAAGCGTCACACAAAGAAATGTAGGGATCAATTGCAGATGCTTTGAATTCCTCATAATCACCGAGAGTTAGAGAAGTTTCATTAATAACATTAAGGGTACTGGTCCCGGACTTGATTATGGGTTCCACGTAGATAACCGGGTCAGTGAAAAAGTCGCCCACAAGTCCTATCGTGTCCCTAACATTTGAAGGCCCCAAAAATGGCCAGGTAATAGGGAAAACTTCTTTTAAGCCATAAAAACCAAGAGTCTGGCCAAAATCCTCCTCATGTTTCTCTATATGCAAATAAGATTTTGCTGGATCAAAAAGACCAGCTATTCCCCAGGTTGTATTGATAGTAAATCGTGCCAATTCGTTCACTGTATAACACAACTTCCCTTGCAAGATACAATTTACAACCCGGACAGGCATTTGAGCATTTGAGAGCGCCTTCCGCACCGATACCCTCACCATTTCCGGTAGAACTGCTTTATACCCTTTAGCTACTGGCTTTAATACGTAAAAATAGAGCTTATCATTGAATTGAAACATTGCACGATTAAAAGATTTAAGTGGATCGTAAATCCTTTCAATTTCCTCGGCATATTCATTGGTTTTTTCACCTGATTTATCAACCTTCTTTTTTATACCTTGCCAAGGCTGAGCAAAAACTGGAAAGCCATATGAGCACACAAGCAATGATACTAAAACTACTAATAGGATAGTAAACCTTTTCATTTTTCTCCTCCTATTCTGATACTTTTCCTAAAACTAACCTGGATATAGCCTTTTCTAAATCAAAAGGAGGTTGAGTATCTCGGATTTTACCCCCGGGATTGATGATCTTTTCTGAACCTCCCGGCGTGATCTCGATATACTTCTCCCCCACCAATCCTTTGGTCTTAATAGAGGCAATAGCATCCTCTTGAATTTCCACTTTTGGGTCTATCTGTAATTGCACTTTGCCTTGGTAATCTTCGAGAAAAATATTTTTGACCCTGCCCACCTCAACCCCGGCAATCTCTACCACCGCACCCTTTTTGATACCCCCAATATTGGAAAACTCTGCGTATATAGTAGTACCTCTACTTCCTATCACTTCCATCTTTCCCAACCGAATGGAGAGATAAGCCAAACAGGCAATACCAATAATAAAGAATAATCCTACAGAAAGCTCGAGGTCAAACCTTCTCATCACCTTTTCCTTTCTCTAATGTATTTATGGGCAATCCCATGCTCCCATCAATGAACTGTTTTAGCAGGGGATTCTTCGAAGCCCGAATTTCATCCGGAGTTCCCATTACCTCGATCCTCCCATCATTTAACATAGCCACCTTCTGAACCATAGAAAGAATTTGGGAGATGTCATGGGTAATCATAATTCCCGTGAATTTCAGGCGGTCGTGGGTATCTTTTATCAGTTGGTTAATGGAAGTGGCTGTTATTGGATCAAGGCCAGTAGTAGGCTCATCAAAAAGCATGATTTCCGGATCCATAACCAGGCACCTTGCAAGGGCTACTCTTTTTTTCATCCCCCCACTTAACTCTGCAGGAAATTTGTTTTCGGCACCGGATAGGCCTACCTGCTCCAATTCAGAGAGGATCCTCTCCCTGATTTTGCCTTTACTCATATGGGTCTTTTCTCGAAGGGGAAAGGCTATGTTATCAAATACAGTCATGGAATCAAAAAGTGCGCCTCCTTGGAAAAGAAACCCGAATCTTTTCCTCAACTGTTCCAGGGCTCTTCCCCGACTGCGGCCAATATCATCTCCTTCAATGAAAACCTTCCCTTGATCAGCCTTTAGAAGGCCCACTACATGTTTTAATAAGACACTTTTCCCATAGCCACTTCTCCCAATCAAGGCCATGACTTCACCTTGTTCTAAGGAAAAGTTTATACCTTTCAATACTTCGTTGCCGTTAAATGACTTATGGAGATCAATGACTTCGATCATCTCTAAAAGAGCACCGAGGTTAAAAAATAATCCCAGACCAAAATTAACACCGAACAGGTTACTACTGCCTGGGTGGTGGCTTTGCTTACCCCTTCAGCTCCATAATCGGTAGTAAAACCTCGATAGCAACAAATCCAGGTTACGATTAATCCAAAACTCAAAGACTTGTAAAGTCCTTGAAGGACTTCTTTCATGTCCAGAAAGTTTGACATCTCTCCAAAGTAGCTCCCTTCACTTACCCCTAAGAGTTTAACACCAACCAGGTAACCTCCATAAATACCGACCACATTAAAAACAGATGCGAGCAGAGGGAAAGAAATGATTCCTGCCAGAAGGTTGGGAACAATAAGATAACGATAGGGATTTAAGGCCATAAGTTCCATTGCATCAATCTGCTCAGTAATCCTCATAATCCCAATCTCTGCTGACAAGGCTGATCCTGCCCTTCCTGTCACCATTAAGGCTGAAATAACCGGACCTAACTCCCTCACTAAAGCCAGTGCTACAGTGGGACCGAGGAGGGCCTCAGCACCAAACTTCCGCATCCCATAAAACGCCTCGAGGGTGAGAACCATACCGGTAAAAGAGCCCGTAAGGATCACAATTAAGGTGGACTTTGCACCGATAAAACTAATCTGTTTTACTATTCTTCCAACCTTAAGTGGTGGAATGAAGGTCCAAAAAATCGCTGTGCCTAAAAAGATGCCTGCTCTTCCTAAACCTTCTATGAGAGAGAGTATAAGATTTCCGAGCTTTTGAATTTGATTCATCAATAGATATCGTTTAATTAAAGAAGTATTTTTGGTGTTTAATCACCAGTCCATCTTTACGATAAATCCGGGGAACCCTCTGACCGATTCTGCACATTACTTCATAGGAAATAGTACCAATCTTTTCAGCCACCTCCTCAACCGTGATGCAGTGCTTACCCTGTTTGCCAATCAATACTACCTCATCCCCTGCTTTCACCCCGTGTATATCAGTTACATCTACCATGGTGAGATCCATACAGACCACACCGATTACCGGTGCCCTTTTCCCCCTGATGAGAACCTCCCCACAGTTCGAGAGAAGGCGGTTATATCCATCCGCATATCCAATAGGGACTATTGCTACCAAGGTTTCCTTTGGACAGATAAATGTCATGCCATAACTTACGTTGTGACCTTTAGGAAGCCTCTTCATTTGAAGGATCTTGCTCTTGAGGTTCATAACCGGTTTTAGGCGCACCATTTTCTTAAGAGTCTGAGCAGGGTAAGAACCGTAGAGCATAATGCCAGGTCTGGTAAGTGTGAATTTGTCTAAGTTTCCTCTGATGATCGCTCCACTGTTAGCCAGGTGCAAATAAGGAGGATCAAATTGTAATTGGTGACAACAATCTATCACCCTGTGAAAAAAGGTGAACTGTTCCCGGGTAAATTCAGTTTCTTCATCGTTTTCCTGCGAAGCAACTGCCAGATGGGATATGATCCCTTCAACCTCTAAGTGCGATAATTTTTTCAGCTGGGTAAAAAAGTGATAAGACTCATCAGGAAGAATCCCCAATCTCCCCATACCGGTATCAATCTTTACATGAACCTTCGCCTTCCTTTTTTGTTTCGATGCTGCCTGGTTTAGTTCTCTGGCTAAAGAAAGGTCGAAGATCGCAGGTGTGAGCCGGTATTCAATAATCTTTTCAGCCTGACCTGAGTAGATTCCACCGAGAACAACGATGGGGGTTTTTATCCTTGCCTTCCTCAACTCAATTGCTTCTTCCAGGAGCGCAACCCCAAAGAAATCTACCTTAAGCCTTTCCAATTCTTGAGATATTGCTATTGCCCCGTGCCCGTAAGCATCAGCTTTTACAATTGCCAGAATCTTGACTGCTTTGCCAGCCAGCCGTTTTACTTGCAGGTAGTTATGTTTCAGTGCATTGAGATCAATTTCTACAACTGTTGGCCGTAATGGAAATGACATTTTTCACATATAATTTTTAGATTTTTTTATAACATTGTTAGCGTGAATAGTAAAGGCAAAATTGTATAAAAATTCAAAAATTTGTGAACTATGTCTTTCATCAACCATGAAAAAATGCTATAAATTATATGCATGTACCCCGTTGACCTCATTATTTTCGATGTAGATGGTACTCTCATTGATTCAGCTAAAGATCTCATTGACTCAGTTAACTTTACCCTCGAAGCCATTGGACTCCCTAAGGAAGATCCAGAGCAGGTGCAGAGCTTTATCGGGGACGGGGTGAGAAAATTGGTTGAAAGGTCACTCGGTCAAGAACACCAGCATCTCTATCCAAAAGCAGTGGAGATCTTTCGGGCTTATTACGATGAGCATTTGCTGGATCAAACGAGGCTCTATCCTGGGGTAGAGGAAATACTCGCCCATTTTGCCTCAAAGAAAAGGGCAATTTTAACCAATAAATCAGAAAGATTTACCGTAAAGATTCTTAAAGGCCTTAATATTTTAACCCACTTTGAGGAGGTAGTTGGTAGTGACAACACTGCTTATCTTAAGCCGGAACCTTATGGAATCTTCAAGATCATTGAAGACCTGAAAATAGAGAAGAAAAGGGCAGTCATGGTGGGAGATGGAGTAAGGGATATTGAGGCGGCACAGAACGCCGGGATTAAGAGTTGTGCGGTGTTATATGGATACACAGATAAAGAGCGGCTTTTAAATGTGAAGCCTGACTTCTTCTGCGAGAAAATTTTTCAATTAAAAGAAATTTTCTATTAATGATCCCAATCGTCTCAATTGTAGGCAAATCGAAAAGCGGTAAGACCACATTGATTGAGCGGCTTGTCCCCGAGATCAAACGTCGTGGATATCGAGTAGCCACAGTCAAACATGATGCCCATACATTTGAGATTGATAGAGAGGGAAAGGACAGTTCCAGGCATAAAAAGGCTGGGGCAGTGATCTCAATCATATCTTCTCCAAGGAAGGTGGCAGTGATTATGGATGTGGAGAGGGATTTAAGCCTCTCTGAACTGAGAGACAGGTTCGTAAGCGAGGTTGATCTCATTATTTCTGAAGGATACTATAAGGATAGCCAGTCGAAAATCGAGGTGTTCAGGAAAGAAGCCCATCATGAACCGCTCTGTAATAAAAAGGATAATCTTATCGCCTTTGTTTCTGATGTTCCTCTGGATAAGGGAATTCCCTGTTTTGGCTTGAATGAGATTAAGAAGATCGCTGATTTAATTGAGAAGAAATTCCTTAAAAAAAGAGGGTAGGGGTAATGGATGTAAGTGGGGTAATCTTATCAGGTGGTGAGAATACCCGGATGGGAATGAACAAGGCATTTATTGAAATAAAGGGAAAGAGGATCATTGATTGGATTGTAGAACTCTTGAACGCTCTCTTTCCTGAGGTGATTATCGTGACCAATACCCCTTTAGATTATGCCTATCTGAACGCACGGATTGCGGTGGATATAATTCCTCATAAAAGTTCATTAGGCGGTATCTATACCGGTCTCTTCTACTCCACGCATCCCCATTCCCTGGTAGTTGCCTGCGACATGCCATTTCTCAAAAAGGAAGTGATCGAATATCTGGTTGAGAAGATCGATAACCATGATGTGGTTATCCCTCATCTCAATGACGGTCTCCATCCTCTCCTTGCTATCTACTCCCGCCGGTGCTTACCTTTCATCGAGAGGTTGATTGAAAAGGATGACCTCAAGATCATTCATTTCTTTAAGAGGGTGAGGGTCAGGGAGGTAAAAGAGGGAGAGATCATCCAGCTTGATCCACAGCTCAGCTCCTTTTTGAATATCAATACACCGGAAGATTTAAAGAAAATAGAAGAGATGAACTTATAGAAACGGGATGAATAACAACAGGAGATAGGGCTTGACTTGTTTAAATCAGACTTGACACTTAAACCAACGCTACTTTTATCCTAAAAGGTTATTGCCCAGTAATCGGGAAGTGCAGGCTTGAGGAAACAAAGCCTGCTCCGATGAGGAAGCTCACCACCGAAAGCCCGAAGCCGATGAGGGAAAGAATTGCCGAAATCCCCCCGCGCCACTTCCAGGTGTACCTGCCATGGAGGATTACTGCATACACAATCCAGGTAAGGAGAGACCACGTCTGAACTGGGTCCCACTCCCAGTACCTGCCCCAGATGATCTTCGATCGGAACATGCCGGTAACAACCATGATGGTGAACATAACGAACCCGATAGCAATCATCTTATAGCTGATGTCATCGAGGAAGTCGGAAGAGATGAAGAGTTTCTTCAAGGCATTGGTAGGAGTAATGATGCCTGCACCGTTCAGGAGGAAGAGGATGCTTGCGGCAAAGGAAACGACAAAGGCCCCGTAACCCACAAAACAAGATGAGAGGTGGTAGTTGATGTAGTTTCCCTGGAGCACCTCAGGCATGGGCTGAATCCTGCTATCGATGGCTGAGCTGAGGGAGGCATAAATCATCATGATGGAGACAAAGGGAAAGATAAAGGCGCCGAAGGTTCGCGTCTTGAACTTCCACTCGACCCAGAGGTAGAAGAGGACGGTGATGCCGGCAGAGAAGGTGAGGCATTCATACGGTCCCCGGATGGGGAGATGGCCCATCCCTGCCTGGTAGGATTCCACCCACCGCAAGACGAAGGCAGAAACATGGGCTGCCAGGCTGAAGCAGGTGAGGCCGGTGGCAATCTGTCCAATCTGCTTCCTTTTGAAGAGGAGGTGAATTAGGTACATCAGGGTGCAGAGGAGATACAGGTAGGTGAGCGCATTGTAGATGAGGACGTTCTTCATGGGACACCCCCTTTTGTTTCGCGTGCAATCAGGTTCAGGGTTTCTTGCATGGACTGTGGGTTCTTCGTGGCGGTGCCGCCCAGTTTGACTTCACATCTGTTCTCTCTCGTTTCAATCATTGCCCAGATGCGGCGGTGGGATAAAAAGAACATGATGCAGAACCCGGCAATCATGCTTAAAAAGCTGTACCACACAATTCCCTTGCCGGGGTCATCCACAATCCTCACGTTGGTCATCTCAGTGGAGGAAAAGCCAGCAAGGCTGAACTGGTATCCGGAAAGGGCTACCTGCAGGAACCGGGCAGGGCTGTGAGAGATCCAGAGCCGGTCAGGGGGAGAGAGGCTCAGGAGCTGGAGGGAATTCTCCCTGAAGGCAGCAGCCCTGATGGGCAGGTTGATCCCCGGCAGCCTGAAGATCTCGCCGTTTTTTACCTCATAGAGGTGTTCTTCTCCTGTTGGTGTAATGACCTGAATCTTTGCCCGCTGGATGCTGTTCACGAACCGGTTCTGGTAGATGTCAAGGGTTCCGTAGCGGAGTGCGGTGCCGAAATTCACAACCTGAGTCTTCACTTTATTGCCGTCCCTGATGATACTCAGAGTGCTTTCGTGCTTGAACACCTTAGTGGTTCCCTCGTAGTAGAGGGTTTTAAACTCATCGCACCTGAGGCCGAAGTCAAGCCTCTTCTCATGCCGTTTGCTGTCCACGACGACCAGGGGGTCAATCACCTGACCTTCAGAGATGTCAAGGTAGTAGGTATATCCATTCAGAGACATGATGACACCGATAACCAGGGTGAGGATGCTCAGGTGGGCGAGGTAGAATCCCAGATTGGTGTACTTTCCCCGTTCCGCCCTGAGAAAGCGGAGCCCGGCATCCTCTTTGATCATAACGGGCTTTCTGAAATGGCGGGTAAAGGCATTAGTCAGGTTCCTCGTAACGGTTTCGATATCCTTTCCCTCGATAATCTCCGAAACGGGCCAGGAAGCATCCGGGAACTGTTCTTTGAATGTTGAAGCAGCCCGGAAAAGGGCTACTGTCTTGTTGAGGTGTTTCAGGGTGCAGGCAATGAGGTTGATGCAAAAGAGGATGAGGAAGAGGATAAAGAGCCGGGAACGGAAGAAGTCCGCGGTGGCCAGTTCCGTGAGCCATGGGGAATCCTTGAACAGAGGTTTGAGCTGCGGGGCTGCAAGCTGCAAGCCGATGAGAAGGGAAATGGCAGATAAGAGAATGATGGTGAGGGTAATGGAGGCGAGCTGATTGAAAAGTGGCGTGAGTACACGCTTCATGAAACGAAACCTTACTCGGTTATGAAAAAGGAGGCAATAGCAATTTTACTATTGCCTCCTCATGAGAACTCACGTGCTTTTACGTTACTTCAGCATTGCTGTTCGCATAACAGAACGCAGCCGCAGCCCGGTGTTGGGTCGCAGACATCACCGATCCCGTCATGATCAGCATCCTTCTGCTGGCTGTTACAGATGCTCGGGCAGTTATCGCAGGCATCGCCGAATCCATCACTGTCGGTATCAGCCTGGTTTGGGTTAGAAACTGTTGGACAGTTGTCACATGCATTGCCCACACCGTCGCCATCAGTAGTGTCCTCCTGTCCTGGATTGGGCACTGTGGGACAGTTGTCAGAAGCGTCAGGGATGCCATCTCCATCACTGTCCCCACTTGAACATTGCTGTTCACATGCAGGCTGACCGCACCCTCCACAGCCAGGTGTTGGGTCACAGACATCGCCTATTCCGTCATGATCAGCATCGAGTTGCTGGCTGTTGCAGGTGCTGGGGCAGTTATCGCAGGCATTGCCGACTCCGTCGCTGTCTCCATCAGCCTGGTTTGTGTTGGCAACTGTGGGACAGTTATCGCAGGCATTGCCGCGGCCGTCGGCATCCGAGTCTTCTTGGTTAGGGTTGGAGATGGTCGGACAATTGTCGGATACATCGGGAACTCCATCGGTGTCACTATCAGATAATATTTCATTGTAATAATTATTATCTATAGGAAAATTCCATTCATTTACAAATAGAGGCCTTAAATCATTTCCTGCTGCTGCGCTTAAAACTGCTATAAAAAAAGTTTCTCCATCTACAACCGTTGAATATCTGTCCCAATATTCGGGTAAAAAAACTTTAAAGAATCTAGGATAGATTTCCCATCCATAAGGATTTAAATCAGGACTATCTTCAGCTAATACTATCAACATGCCATCCATAATATTAGCATTCAATTTTGAGAAATCTTTATTATATACATTTTCATATTTCCAAAGTGATTCTCCTCCATTTTGATCTTCAATATAAAAGATTCTGGAATTATTTTTAACAAATTGTAATGTATCAACAATTTCTTGTTTTAAATTATACTGGGTTTTATTTTGAATTAATTTATTAATGGTATACATTCCATTAAGCGTGGCCCAACCTTCACCATATCTGTTCCAATCATACTTAGTTAGTCCTGGAAATTTACTTGAAAAAATATGTGTCAGCATGGTATGACCTAATTCATGATAGTATATTTCCCAAGCGGGTCTGAGTTGGGCATTATAAGGTTGAAGAACACATCCCCAACCAAGCCAGATTGGCTGTCCTGCCCAGCCACAGGCAGGAAAATTATAAGCAAAAATCCTATTATCTCCATCATCTGGAGGCCTACCCACTAAATCTTTTTGTATTGAAACAGCCAAACTTGAAACCCGGGCTACTTCATAGCTTAACAAATAACTATGATAATCTAAATACCGTCCAGTATTTTGATCGTAAGCATAAGGTGGCATAACAAAAGCTGCTTTTTCTCCTTTAAATAATTCAGAACCAGAAATAACCATAAGATAATCATTGATCATTAAATCATATTCTGGAATATAGGCTGAAATATAACTATAATCTGAGTTTCTTTCTTCATTGATGATATCAAAATTTGTTCTAATTTTATTACCTTCGACAATTTCTGCTATTTCACTTTTTGTACTAAAAAAGAAAGCACCATTGGAATAGTTTTGAATTGTTAAACTTATTGGGTTGCTTCTTTGTCTATAATCAAGATAAATCGAATGAGGAGAGAAACTAAATATTTCATTTCCTGCTTGGATTCTAAATCCGGGATCAACTATATTATTACAAAGATGAAGTTCTCCTGTTTCACTTATTCCATCATAGTGTGAAGAATCACTCACTATCATACCAACTTTAAATCTTATAACGTCACTTATATTAAAGTAATAATACCTAAAGCTTCTAAAAGGTATAATAGTATAAATAGATGAATCTTTTATTAAAACAGGTAAAAGGATTTCATTTTCTCCATATTTACCATAAGAAGAAATCCACTTTTTTTCCGTTCCATCATACCAAATTCTTACAGAAAATTCATAACCTTGGCCTTGATATCCTTGACCAGTATTCATATCATTATCAGTATCAAAATCTACCAGATACTGGTCATCTTTAAAGTAAAGAGGATTTCCCCTCACAGTAATTTTTAGCTGTAATTTATCGTTAGCAATCTGTTTTAAGGTAACTGAGGTATAATCATTTTCAGCCAATGATTGATCCCCGACCTGATCATTAAGAATAGCAATGCATGAAGGAGAAGAAGCAAAAGCAGAATAAGAAACCAAAAATGTAACAACCATGGCTGCAACCAGAACTCCGATAATCAAAAAAAGGTGTTTTTTATTCCTCATCATTGCCCTTCTCCTTTCTTGGCATTTGATCCCCAGATTGGGATCAGCCGATAACAGGGTATATATTAGATTGGAGGATCATCTGTCACTCTAATCTGATATTGGGGAGATTCTCTTCTGTTACCTGCATTATCTTCAGCAATCAGTTTTATATAATACCAATTAATTGGTAATACCTTCCCGGGATAGAACCACGCCCCTTTAGCCTTTTACATGATTCTATTTGGTTGTCCCTGGTACACAACCAGTCGGACTAGAACAACCATATGGTGAAGTACAGGCACTGATTTTAAAAGAATAGGTTGTGCGGGAGGAGAGACCAGTTACCGTAAGCGTAGTGTTAGAGGTACTGCCACCACTTCTGTATGAACTACAGGTACCACCAGTGTAAACAACATAAGTATATGAAGTAGCTCCTGATGCTGCATTCCAGGACCAGGTA
>Ga0315289_10000915_pt1 | contig 45807 bp, 33 predicted proteins | sample YL17G11_40_MG_FD_203452 | JGI IMG/M metagenome (GOLD analysis project Ga0315289, IMG submission 203452) | Sediment microbial communities from Yellowstone Lake, YNP, Wyoming, USA - YL17G11_40 | ecosystem: Environmental > Aquatic > Freshwater > Lake > Sediment | place: USA: Wyoming | collected... | reverse complement strand
CGCGAAGCGTCAGAAAATTTTAGCGCATCTTACGAGTCGGGATGCAAGGGAATAATGGAGGGAAAAATGAAGAAATTTTTAATCGGGTTGGTAGTTATAGTAGCAATAGTATTATTAGTGATGATGTCATTTGCGGGAATTTATAATGGCATTGTTTCTAAACATGAAACAATCACGGCCAAATGGGCACAGGTGGAAAATCAGCTGCAAAGACGCAATGATTTAATTCCTAATTTAGTAAATACAGTAAAAGGTTATGCAGCGCATGAAAAGACAGTTTTTGAGGATGTAACTAATGCTCGCTCCCAATGGGCAAAGGCAACAACTGTAGAAGAAAAAGTAAAAGCCGCAGGAGCAATAGATGCTTCCTTGGCAAGGTTACTTTTAGTAGTTGAGAATTATCCTAATTTAAAAGCAAACGACACATTTTTAAAACTTATGGATGAATTATCTGGAACTGAGAACCGTATAGCTGTGGAAAGAATGCGCTATAACGAGGCAGTCAAGGATTATAATATTACGGTGAGAGTATTTCCTAGTAACGTTATTGCCGGTATGTTTGGATATAAGCCGGCCACAGAATATTTTAAGGCAGAAGAGAAAGCAAAGGCAGTTCCCGAAGTAAAGTTTTGATAATAACCTAACCTATCACACCGCGTAGGTGTGTAGGGGGGGCAGAGGCATATTTATGAAATACATAGTCTTAGTTGGCGATGGGATGGCGGATTATCCGATAAAGGAACTTGGGGATCGTACTCCTTTAGAGGTTGCCCGCACTCCTAATATGGATTTTATTGCCAAGCATGGCAGGCTCGGCCGCATAAAAACCATTCCGGATAAGATGAGCCCGGCTTCAGATGTAGCCAATATTTCTATTTTGGGTTATGACCCAGAGAAGTACTATACAGGCAGGGGGCCTTTAGAGGCAGCAAATTTAGGTATAGAATTAGAGGAAGATGATGTGGCTTTTAGATGCAATTTAGTAACAGTCTCTGGTGACACACTTGTAGATTACAGCGCTGGCCATATCAGCTCCAAAGAAGCAGCTATATTGATAAAATTCATTGACCAGAATTTAGGAACAAATCGCATAAAATTTTATCCGGGTGTAAGTTACCGGCATTTAATGTTAGTAAGAAGAAGAACGGATGAACATTTACATGAACTGCAGTGTAAACCTCCGCATGATATTAGCGGACAGAACATTTCAAAGAATTTACCCAAAGGAGACGGAGCAGATATCCTTATAAAATTAATGGAGGATTCACGCAGGATTTTAGAAAAACATGAAATTAATCAGGTAAGAATCGATTTAAAAGAAAATCCCGCAAATATGATTTGGTTGTGGGGACAGGGCAGAAAACCTGCTTTGCCAAAATTTTCTGAAAGATACGGCCTTACAGGAAGCGTAATATCCGCAGTGGATTTAATTAAAGGATTGGGTAAAATATTGGGCCTTGGGGTAATAAATGTTCCAGGCGCAACCGGATATTATGATACTGATTACCAAGGTAAGGCCAAGGCGGCCTTGCGGTCTTTGGAGGATAAAGATTTTGTTTTTGTGCATGTGGAAGCACCGGATGAGGCAGGCCATAACGGCGATTTAAGGGAGAAGATAGTTGCCATTGAGAGATTTGATCAACTGGTAGTAGGCACAATTTTAAAGGCATTTAAGCGTAAGAAAAACTTTAGAATTTTAGTTTTACCGGACCACGCTACGCCTATCTCAGTAAAAACCCATACCTCGGATATCGTGCCTTTTGGCATTTTTGGGAAAGGAATTGTAGGAAGAGGTTTTCTAAATTACAGTGAAAGGCAAGCAGAGAAATCCGACCTTTATTTTGAAAAGGGCTATGAGCTGTTGGGGTATTTTATTAAAGGAACCCAATCGCACCGCGTAGGTGGGAATAGGTAAAGAGGAAAATGAATTCTTTAATTATCGTTATAATAGCTTTGGTTTTGTTTATTTGCGGCTATAGGTTTTATGCAAAAAAATTAGAAGGCCTCTGGCAGATAGATTCCAAAAGGTCAACTCCAGCCTATTCTAAATACGATAGTGTGGATTATATTCCGGCAAGAAACTGGTTGGTTCTGTTTGGGCACCACTTTGCCTCAATTGCTGGCGCCGGGCCGATTATTGGGCCGGTTATCGCTGTAATATTATGGGGATGGCTTCCTGCAATATTGTGGGTAGTGTTAGGCACAATTTTTATCGGCGGGGTGCATGATTTTGGCTCATTGATTACTTCGGTTAGGCAAGGCGGCTCATCAGTGGCAGATATTGCAGAGCATGTTATCTCTCGCCGGGCAAAAATTCTCTTCTCTTTATTCGTCTGGCTGGCTTTAATTTTAGTGATTGCGGTTTTTGCTTATCTCTGCGCTGACACATTTGTCAAAGAACCCAGGATAGTTTTACCGTCTTTGGGGCTGATACCTGTGGCTATGATAGTAGGTTATCTCCTGTATCATGCCAGGGCCAACAGTGTGCTGGCTACTATCTTTGGCCTTGTAGCTTTGGCAGGAGTAATAATGCTGGGGAATGTATTACCCATAAGCAGCAACATAAAATTCTGGATTTTGATTTTGTTTGTTTATTGTTATTTTGCCTCTATTTTACCGGTAAATATACTTTTGCAACCACGCGACTATCTTTCTAGTTTTTTGTTATTTTTTGGTGTGGGTGCAGGGTATATAGGTTTGTTATTGAGCCGTCCCCAAATTTCAATGCCTTATTTTAATAAGTGGTCTGCAACTGAAGGCGCCCTCTGGCCGATGTTGTTTGTTACGGTTGCCTGTGGCGCGGTTTCCGGATTTCATGCGCTTATTGCCAGCGGCACTTCCTCAAAACAATTGGCTAATGAGCGTTATGCCAAGAGAATTGGTTACGGTGGCATGGTTGCAGAGGGTTTGGTGGCAGTATTGGCGATAATTGCAGTTAGTATTTTGTTCAGGGCAGGGGATGATTTCAGCGGAGCATTAAAAAGCTTAACTCCCATTGGAATATATGCCAAAGGATATGGTTTGATTACTAAGGGCGTCTTAGGTAATTACGGCGCATTTATTGCTATAGCTATTCTGAATGCTTTTATACTTACAACCTTAGATACTGCTACAAGAATAGCGCGTTATTTAACCGAAGAGCTTTTTAAAATTAAAAACCGCTATCTTTCCACTATTTTAGTTGTGGCCGTAAGCGCAACATTAGCATTCAGTGGAAAATGGAATAAAATCTGGCCGGCATTCGGTGCCTCTAATCAGTTAGTAGCAGCATTAGCATTATTTGTCGTGGGTTGTTGGCTTTTATCTAAAAATAAACCTGCGAAGATTGCTCTTTTGCCGGCATTTTTTATGCTCATTACTAGTTTGGCTGCTTTAGTATTTCAGGCAGTCAAGTATATTAAGAATAAAGACGCTATACTTCTTTTTATATCTCTGCTCTTGATTGTATTAGCAGGATTTATGGTTTATGAAATAAGTAAGGCCATCCCGGCGTTGCGTCGGTGCTCATTGAAGGAGAAGCAAGCATGCATAGGAAATTGATTGTGCAGAAATTTGGCGGTTCTTCTGTGGCTAATGCAGAGTGCATTCAAAATGTAGCTCAAAGAGTAGCCAGTTACAGAGAGAAGGGCTATAATTTAGTAGTTGTAGTTTCTGCATTGGGCGATACAACCGATGGATTGATTGAGTTAGCGTATAAAATTAATACCGAGCCATCAGAGCGCGAAATGGATATGCTCTTATCTACCGGAGAGCAGATTTCTGTGGCGCTCCTGGCAATGGCGATACATAAATTAGGTTATGAAGCAATATCTTTTACTGGCGCGCAAGTAGGAATTATAACTGATGCGAGCTATACCCGGGCAAGAATTATAAAAATAAATGCTGATAAGATAAAAGAGGAATTAAGAAAAGGTAAAATTGTAATTGTAGCGGGATTCCAGGGCGTCACTTTAAATCAGGATATCACTACTTTAGGCAGGGGCGGTTCGGATTTAACTGCCGTGGCTTTGGCAAAAGAGTTAGCGGCTGATGAATGCGAGATTTATACGGATGTAGAAGGGATCTATACTGCTGATCCGCGTATTGAGCCAAAAGCGAAAAAAATAAAAGAGATTACATATGATGAGATGCTGGAGATGGCTTCATTAGGGGCGCAGGTGATGCAGGCGCGTTCTATTGAGGTAGGCAAAAAATTCAATGTCCCTATACATGTGCGCTCATCTTTTTCAGATAATCCCGGCACCATGATTATTAAGGAGGCAAAAAGAATGGAAGATGTAATCGTAAGCGGCGTAACCATAAATAAAAATCAGGCAAAGATAACCATTTGTAATGTCCCTGATCGGCCGGGTGTGGCGGCAAAGATTTTTAAAGAATTAGCCAGCAACGGAATAAATGTGGATATGATTGTGCAAAATGTCAGCCACTTGCGCCAGACCGACATATCTTTTACAGTAAATAAGGCAGATGTGCATAGGACTTTAAAAATCACCAAGAAAGTCGCTAAAACTATAAAGGCCGGAGAGGTTTTAGAAGATCAGGATATTGTGCGCGTATCTATCGTGGGGGTAGGTATGAAGTCGCATCCGGGAGCGGCTGCCAAGTGTTTCGAGGCCCTAGCTCAAAATAAAATTAATATCGAAATGATTTCTACCTCGGATATTAGTATTTCATGTATTATCCAAAAGAAATTTGCTGAGGCCGCAGTTAGGGCATTGCATGGGAAATTTGGCCTTTCAAAATAACAACCCAAATCACACCGCGTAGGTGTGGAAGGTTTCGAATTCACGCACCGCGTAGGTGTGGAAGGTTTAGGTGAGGTTAAAGATGTCTAAAATATTAAAATTATACGATACGACTTTGCGTGACGGAGCACAAGGAGAAGGGATTTCTTATTCGGTAATGGATAAGATTCGCATTGCTCAGGAATTAGACCTTTTGGGTATTAATTATATTGAAGGTGGTTGGCCGGGCTCTAATCCTAAAGATATGGAGTTTTATTTAAAAATGGCTAAAAAGCGATTAAAGAATTCTCAATTAGTAGCTTTTGGTTCAACCCGCCGGCCCCATACTAAAACAGCAGAGGACCATAACTTAAAGGCCATTTTAAAATCCAAAAGCCAGATTGTTACTATTTTTGGAAAGACCTGGGATTTACATATCAAAGATGTCTTAAAAACTACGCTTGAGGAAAATTTGCATATGATTGAAGACACGGTAAGTTTTCTGGTTTTTCGCGGCCTTACCGTGTTCTATGATGCAGAACATTTTTTTGATGCCTACAAGGCAAATAGAGAATATAGTTTAAAGTGCCTGTTAACTGCGCAGGAGGCAGGGGCAAAGGCGATTGTTTTATGTGATACAAATGGCGGAACAATTACTTCTGAGATTTCAAGGGTTATTCGCGAAATCCGGCCAAAAATAAGTGCCTGGTTAGGTATCCACTGCCATAATGATGCGGATCTGGCAGTAGCTAATTCTCTTGCCGCAGTCCAAGCGGGCTGCGATATGGTTCAGGGCACAATCAACGGTTATGGCGAGCGTTGCGGTAATGCGGATTTAATTCCCATTATTGCTAATCTTAAATTAAAAATGGGCATTGATTGTATTGACAATGCTAGATTAAAAGAATTAACCCGCGTTTCACATTTTGTTAGTGAGATAAGTAATATGGCGCAGAGAAATGACCAACCCTATGTGGGTGCATCCAGTTTTGCACATAAGGGCGGCGTCCACATTAATGCAGTAATGAAAAACCCTAAAACTTACGAACATATTGAGCCGAGCCTTGTAGGTAATAGGCGCAGAATTTTAGTCTCCGAATTAGCAGGAAAGACCGGGGTATTACTGCGTGCCAAAGATTTGGAATTAGATTTAAGTAAAGAAGATCCCAAGACAAAAAGGATTTTAAAACTTATTCAGCAACTTGAACATCAAGGTTATCATTTTGAGGCAGCGGAAGGCTCCTTCGAATTATTAATGAAAAAGGCGCTCAAGATTTATAAGAAATTTTTTGAATTAGAGGGTTTTCGCGTAGTTGTAGAGAAGCTTTCTGATAAAAAGATTACTTCAGAGGCAATTATTAAGTTAAAGGTAAAAGGCATTAAAGAGCATACTGCTGCTGAAGGCGATGGCCCGGTAAATGCCTTGGATAATGCGCTTAGAAAAGCGCTCAAAGATTTTTACCCCACCCTATCCAAAATGCATCTCTCAGATTTTAAAGTACGCGTCCTGGATGAAAAAGCAGGCACTGCTGCAAAGGTAAGGGTTCTTATTCAATCTCAGGATGAAAAAGATTCCTGGAGCACAATTGGCGTTTCTGAAAATATTATTGAAGCCAGCTGGCAAGCTTTAGTGGATAGCGTTGAATATAAGTTGTTGAAGGATAAAGTTAGCTAGAATTTACTGATGAATGAAATACCCAGCCGTTATAATCCTAAGGAAACTGAAGATAAGTGGTATAGATTTTGGGAAGAGAATAATTTATTTGCTGCAAAACCCAATCCCTCCAAAAGACCTTTCTGTATAGTCATTCCGCCACCTAATGTAACCGGGATATTGCACATGGGTCATGCCTTAAACAATACTATCCAGGATATCCTCATCAGATACCATCGTATGAAAAGTGAGGAAAGCCTTTGGATGCCGGGGACAGACCATGCAGGTATTGCCACCCAGAATGTAGTTGAGAAAGCCATTGCTAAAGAGGGGCTTAAGCGCCAGGATTTAGGCAGAGAGAAGTTTTTAGAAAGGGTTTGGCAGTGGAAGGAGCAATACGGCTCAACCATTATTAGACAGCTGAAGAAATTAGGCGCATCCTGCGATTGGCCAAGGACGCGTTTTACCATGGATGAGGAATACTCAAAAGCGGTTATTGAGGTTTTTGTAAGGTTATATGAAAAAGGTTTAATTTATCAAGGTAATTACATTATTAATTGGTGTCCGCGCTGTCAGACTGCTTTGTCTGATGAGGAAGCACCGCATCGCGAACTACAAGGGAACCTTTATTATTTGAGATATCCTTTTAAAGTTGTCAAGGGACAGTCCCCTACAGAAAAGGAAAATATTTCTACGGGGACAATCCCTTATAAGGAAATGGGGACTTTCCCTTATCTGGTAGTGGCAACAACCCGTCCGGAGACGATGTTGGGCGATACAGCAGTGGCGGTTAATCCCAAAGATAAACGTTATAAAAAACTTATCGGCAAAACTTTAATTTTACCTTTGGTTAACCGAGAAATAAAAATAATTGCCGATGGCATGGTAGATATGAAGTTTGGAACTGGCGCAGTTAAAGTAACTCCTGCGCATGATCCTGGCGACTATATTTTAGGTAAGAAGCATGAGCTGGAATTTGTAAATGTAATGCATCCGGATGGCCGGATGAATGAAAATGCAGGTAATTACAATGGTATGGATAGATTCCAGGCAAGGGAGTTTATTTTAGAAGCCCTAAAAGAAAAGGGGTTGTTAGAGAAAGTCGAGCCGCATACTTTTTCTGCAGGGCATTGTTACCGTTGCCATACTATAATTGAGCCATACTTGTCAAAACAGTGGTTTGTTAAGATGAAGCCTTTAGCAAAGCCGGCAATTGAAGTGGTAAAAAAAGGAAAAATAAAATTTTATCCCCCGCGCTGGACGAAAGTCTACTTGAATTGGATGGAGAATATTCAGGATTGGTGTATTTCCCGGCAAATCTGGTGGGGACATCGCTTGCCTGTTTATTATTGTAAGAATTGTCAGGAGTCAGGAGTCAGGAGTCAGGAGTCAGGAGACCTGCGACCTGCAACCTGCGACCTGCAACCTGCGACCGATTCAGGAATTATTGTTTCAAAGACCAGGCCGGATAAATGTCCTAAGTGCGGCTCAAGCGATATCTACCAAGACAATGATGTTTTAGATACTTGGTTTTCTTCTTGGTTGTGGCCATTTGCGACATTTTATTGGTCTATGAAGGGGCTGTCCCCGAAGGGGACTGTCCCTGAAGAAGATTTAAATTATTTCTATCCTACCTCAGTCCTGGTGACTGCTCCTGAGATAATCTTTTTCTGGGTGGCGCGGATGATTATGGCGGGATTAGAATTTATGAAGGATATACCTTTTAAGGATGTGTATATCCATGGCACAGTGCGGGATATCGAAGGAAGGAAGATGTCAAAATCTCTGGGTAATATTATCGACCCCTTAGAAATAATTGACCGCGTGGGAGCTGATGCTTTACGGTTCAGCCTGATTTCTGTGACAGCCCAAGGCCAAGATGTTTTTTTATCTGAGGAAAAGTTCCAAATGGGTAGGAACTTTGCTAATAAAATCTGGAATGCCTCAAGGTTTATCCTTATGAATTTAGATGTCAAGGGACATGTCAAGGGACAGTCCCTTTCCCTCGACTGCGCTCGGGACTCCCTTCGGTCGTCGGGGACAGTCCCTTGTAAGGAACTCTCCCCTGACAATTTGATTAATCGCTGGATATTGAGTAGATTTTATTCGGTCCTAAAAGAGTTGAATAAAGATTTAGACAATTACAGATTTAACGAAGCGGCAAATCTTCTCTACGGGTTTTTCTGGCATGAATTCTGTGATTGGTATTTAGAGCTGGCAAAGCCAATTCTAGTTAACAGTAGTAGGTCGGGTTTAAACCCGACCTACAGGCGGAAGCCTGTAGAGGCAGAGTACAGGAATACACAAATAGTGATGTATGAGGTCTTGGAAAAGTTTCTTAGGGCCTTACATCCTTTTATGCCTTTTATTACTGAGGAAATCTGGCAGAGGCTAAATGAGGCCACCAGGTCACCAGGCCAGCAGGCCACCAGTATTATGGCGCAGCCTTGGCCGCACATCCAGGAGCAGATGATTGATAAGAAGATAGAAAAGCAAACCCAGTCTTTATTTGAATTAATTACCCAGATTAGGAATTTGCGGAGTTATCTTGAGCTCAAACCCGAACAGAAAGTAAAAGTTTCTGTTTATCCGCACGCCAAAATCAAAAAACAGTTTATTCAAGAAAACGGCGATTTAATTATCAATCTTGCTAAATTAGAGAAATTAGATATTCTTAGCTCTCAAAAAAGACCTCGGGCAACAATTAGCGCTATTGTTGAGGATATCGATATATATTTACATTTTACCGGCCTATTAGATATTGCCAAAGAGCAGGAAAAAATAAATGAGAAAATGAAAAATCTTGAGTTGATTGTGAAATCTAAAGAGGCGCATTTCAAGGACCCCGAGTTCGCCAGCAAAGCGCCCCCAGAAGTCGTGCAAAAAGAGAAGCAGGACATTGACAGGTTAAACAGCGAATTAAAACGCCTGGAGAAGATGTTGCATGAATTACAATAGCCCTATTGCAAGAAAATTGCCTTCGGCAATAACCTTAAAGTGCGATTTTCAGTGGTTAGGAAAGTGTTTTATACTTTCCTACACCATAAGAGAACTAGTAAAACAAGCGTTAAAAGAGGATATAGGCAAGAGAGATATTACTACGGAATTAGTTATCCCCCGGGAAAAATTTTCCAGAGCAATTATATTAGCAAAAGAGGGTTGCGTAGTTTGCGGCTTGAAAGTAGCCGAGTCAGTATTTAAAACAAAAGATAAAAAATTACAATTTAGGGCATTAGTCAAAGATGGCCGGTTTGTAAAAAGGGGAAAAATTCTTGCTCAAGTTCAGGGTAAAACCTGGTCTATCTTAACTGCAGAAAGGGTGGCGTTAAATTTTTTGAGTTTACTTTCCGGTATTGCTACAAAAACAAGGTTGTATGTAAAAGCAGTCAAGCCTTATAAGGTAAAAATAATGGATACAAGAAAGACTATACCCGGATTAAGGGAATTGGAGAAATATGCAGTAAGAATTGGCGGTGGGTATAATCATAGGCTTAAACTGGATGAAATGATTTTGATTAAAGATAATCATATTCAGGTCATAGGCCATAGGTCATGGGTCATAGGTTTAAAAGAAATTAGAAAGAAAATCTTACCCCAAACTAAAATAGAGGTTGAGGTAAAGAATTTAAAAGAGTTTAAGCAGGTATTAGAAATAAATCCCGATATAATTATGTTTGATAATATGAGCGTGAAAGATATAAAAAAAGCGGTTAAAATAAGAAATAACCTAAGACCTAAGACCAAAGACCTAATACCTAAATTAGAGGCCTCAGGTGGCATTACTTTGGAAAATATCAAAAAGATTGCCGCCTCTGGTGTTGATATGATTTCAATTGGCGAACTTACTGATTCTGTAAAATCAGCCGATATAAGTTTAGAGGTTTTATAAATGATTACACAGATTAAAAAACAGATTACACAGATTAGTCCCATATTACTGGTAATACCGTTTTTCATTTCAATATTAAATGCTCAGAATTTTGCAAGTAAAGGACAAAGCTTGACCATATCCGAACCTGAGAAATCATTCAGGGTAGGGGAGAAATTACAATATAGAGTAGAATGGTTAGGTATACCGGTAGGTAACATTATATTAAACGTCGCCGGGATTGAGAAAATTGATAGTAATGAATGCTATCATATTATTGCCCGGGCTATGCCAAATAGATTTTTAACCAAATTATATGACATAGAATATACTGTGCATACTTACATAGATAAAAATACTTTATATACGGTTCGTTTTGAAAAGACCAGGCGCCTCAGAGATAAGATTGCTCATATTGTAATCGATTTTGACCGGAAAAAAAATGAAGCAAGAATTAGAAGAGAGGGTTCGGCAGATTCAATACATATTTCTTCTTTGCGTGAAGAATTGGGAAGAGGTATGCCCACTACCATTGAGATATTAGGTGATACTCAGGATTTATTCTCCAGCTTCTTTCAATTTCGCCTTATGCAAATCAAACAGGACCATTCTTATCCCATAAATATTTATTACGACGAGAGGAATTGGACTATCAATATGAAAGTAGAAAGGCCATTTATCAAGGACATGCGCAAGAAAGGTAGTTTTGCGGTCTTCAAAAGCCTTCTGGAGTCGGATTTAAATTCTTATATTTTAGGAAAGAGCAAACTCTATGTCTATTTTACGGCTGATTCCCGTCGCATTCCTCTGGAATTTCATCTGGGAACCGGCTTAGGGCCAGTCCGGGGTATAATCAAAAATATTCCAGATTAATGGGAAAATTTAAGCTGGTTTCAGATTATCGGCCTTGCGGCGACCAGCCAAAGGCAATCAAAGAATTAACGGAGTCTGTGTTATCTAAAGAGAGATTTCAGACATTGTTGGGAGTTACTGGTTCCGGAAAGACCTTTACCTTAGCCAATGTTATTGCCAATGTAAATCTACCCACATTAGTAATTTCTCACAATAAGACCCTCGCCGCGCAACTATATTCAGAGTTTAAAGATTTTTTTCCTCATAACGCGGTGGAGTATTTTGTCAGCTACTACGATTATTATCAACCCGAAGCCTATATCCCCTCAACAGATACATATATAGAAAAAGATGCCTCCATCAATGATAGATTGGACCGCTTAAGGCTTTCTGCCACCTCAAGCCTTATGTCGCGCCGGGATGTTTTGATTGTTGCCTCGGTATCCTGCATTTATAATCTCGGCTCTCCTGATGACTATCAGGAACTATTGGTTTTTATGGAAAAGGGCCAGGTAGTATCCCGCGATACGCTTATTTCAAGATTTATTCAGATTCAATATGAGAGAAATGATTATGAATTTGTCAGGGGGAGGTTGAGGGTAAGGGGAGACGTCTTAGAGGTCTTTCCTTCTTATCGGCAAGAGGCCCTACGAGTTGAATTTTTTGGTGATAGAATAGAAAAAATTTCTGAAATAAATCCCGTATCAGGAGAGGTTTTAAATACTTTGGATAAGATAGCAATATACCCTGCCAAACATTTCATTGTCTCAGGCGATAGAATAGAAAGCGCGCTTAAATCCATTGAATGGGAACTGCAAGATACGGTTAATTTTCTAAAGAGAGAAAATAAGTTGTTAGAAGCGCAGCGTCTGGAATCCCGTACACGCTATGATATGGAGATGTTAAAAGAGATTGGTTATTGCCATGGTATTGAAAATTATTCCCGACATCTATCGGCAAGGTCTTCAGGATCAAGGCCATACTGTTTGATTGATTATTTTCCGCAGGATTTCTTAACTATTATTGATGAATCGCATGTAACCGTACCGCAACTGCATAGTATGTATGAAGGGGACCGGGCGAGAAAAGAGGTTCTGGTAGAATATGGTTTCAGGCTCCCTTCTTGTTTAGATAACCGGCCGTTAAAATTTGATGAATTTGAGGATTTAGCCAAGCGGGCGATATTTGTTTCTGCTACACCCGATGAATATGAGCTCCAAAAATGCAAAGGCAGGGTTATTGAACAAATCATTCGGCCTACCGGCTTAGTAGACCCCGAGATTATTATAAAACCTACCGAGGGCCAAATCGGGGATTTAATTGAAGAGGTAAAAAAACGCGCAAAAAAGAATGAGCGCGTTTTAGTAACTACCTTAACTAAAAGGATGGCTGAGGATTTAACTAGTTATTTACAAGAGAAGGGATTAAAAGTAAAATATTTACATTCAGAAATCCAGACCATTGAACGGGTAAAAATCTTAAAGGAATTAAGACGGAGGGAATTTGATTGCCTTGTGGGAATAAATTTATTAAGAGAAGGCCTGGATTTGCCTGAAGTTTCACTGGTTGTAATTCTGGATGCAGATAAAGAAGGATTTTTGCGCTCCCAAACCAGCCTGATTCAGGTGGCAGGAAGAGCTTCCCGTAACATAAATGGAACGGTAATTATGTATGCAGATACTATAACCGGCTCAATGAAAAGAGCAATTTTAGAAAGTGGCCGCAGAAGAAGAATCCAGTTGGAGTTTAATAAAAAGAATAAGATTACACCACGCTCAATTCAAAAGGCGATAAAAGAGGGAATTGAGGGCCTGGATGAGGCAGAGGAGCTTGTGCAGGGATTAACCGGACAGGAAAGAGATGAATATGAATTGAATAAATATATTGCTGAGTTACAATATGAAATGGAGTTAGCAGCCAGGAATTTACAGTTTGAAGAAGCAGCTGAGTTGAGGGATAAGATAAAAGAATTAAGGTCAGATATCAAGATGACAAACCAAGATGCTATTAGCCATTGATATAGGTAATACTAATATTAGTTTTGGGGTATTTTCCGCCACAAAACGTGGGGGACTCGCCGATCATAATGGCGAGCGTGGCGGATTCGCCAAATATTATGGCGAAAAAGGTAATAGAATTATTAAAAGATTTGATATCCTGACAAAAATTTATAACTTGAAAAAGTTAAGCAGACTTTTAAATAAGTTCAAGGTAGATAATGTTATTATCTGCAGCGTGGTGCCGAAAGTAACCAATATATTAGAAAAGGATATCAGAAGATTGTTTTCTTTGAGACCCTATATATTAGGTAAGAATTTACATGCACCTATAAAGAACCTTTACCGTAAGCCCGCACAGGTAGGCCAGGATAGGTTAGTAAATGCCTATGCCGGCATTAGGCTTTATGGCTCACCGTTAATTGTGGTTGATTTTGGCACTGCCATAACTTTTGATGTGATTTCAACGAATAAGGAATATTTAGGGGGAATGATTTTGCCGGGTTTGCGTATTTCTTTGGATGCACTTTTTGAGAAGACAGCGCTTTTACCAAAAATAAATTTAAGCGCTCCCGGAGAATTTATTGGCCGCGATACAAAAAGTAGTATGCTTAGCGGGCTTGTTTATGGTTTTGCTGTGCTAACCGATGATTTATCTAAAAGAATAAAAGAGAAAATAGGAAGAAGAGCAAAAGTTATCGGCACAGGCGGAAACATAAACTTAATTGGTAGGTATTGCAGAAAGATTGATAAGATAGATAAGGATTTAACCCTTAAAGGATTGAATCTCATTTATAGAAATTTCTTAGAAAACTTTCATTAATGAAAATTTTCCTTGACAAAATTTTTTTTTTATTTATAATTAGCACTCTGGAATTAAGAGTGCTAACGAACAAACGAACTAAAGAACCAATGAACTAAAAGGGGGAGGTGTAGAGTATGAACATACAACCATTAGGTGACCGCGTGGTAATCAAGCCTTTAGAGGCGGAAAATAAGACCAAAGGCGGGATAGTGCTGCCTGATACAGCTAAAGAAAAGCCGCAAGAAGGTAAAGTGATGGCAGTGGGAAAGGGGAAAGTTTTAGAAAACGGCGCTCTTCAACCATTGGAAGTAAAAGTAGGTGACAAGGTCTTATATGGAAAATATTCTGGCAATGAAATTACCACTAAGGATGGCGAGGAGCTGTTAATCATGAAAGAGGAAGATATATTAGCGGTAATCAAGTAAGTGAGGACATAAGTTATGGAGCATTATATTGAAAATGTAACCGACATAACTTATATGTCCGAACTTATCCTTGACATCAAAGATGTCAAGGGTTTAATTCGCACACATAACTTACTCACACTTCGTGTTCGTAAGTTATGTGCTCATTAAAGGAGGTTTATATGGCAAAGCAATTATTGTACGAAGACGAAGGCCGCAGGAAGATTTTAAGCGGCATTGAGCAGTTAGCCAGGGCAGTTAAGGTTACTTTAGGGCCTAAAGGCCGCAACGTTGTGATAGATAAGAAATTCGGTTCACCCACCATAACCAAAGACGGTGTTACGGTGGCAAAAGAGATTGAACTGGAAGACCCCTTTGAAAATATGGGTGCCCAGATGGTTAAAGAAGTAGCAGAGAAGACCTCGGATATAGCCGGAGACGGAACCACCACTGCTACAATTTTAGCTGAAGCGATTTATCGTGAGGGTTTAAAGAATGTGACTGCAGGTGCTAATCCGACAGCTTTAAGGCGCGGGATTGAGAAGGCAGTAGAAAAAGTAGTAGAAGAATTAAAAAAACTTTCTACGCCCATTAAAGACAAAAAAGAGGTAGCCCAGGTTGCTTCAATTGCTGCTAACTGCGACACTACCATAGGCGATTTGATTGCTGAGGCAATGGATAAGGTAGGCAAGGATGGTGTAATTACCGTAGAGGAAGCAAAGTCAACCGCCACTACTTTAGAGGTAGTGGAAGGAATGCAGTTTGACCAGGGATATCTTTCGCCTTATTTTGTCACTGATGCCGAGAGAATGGAGTGTATTTTAGAGGATCCGTATATTCTAATTTATGAGAAGAAGATATCCTCCGTAAAGGATATATTACCTTTATTAGAAAAGATTGCCCGCACAGGAAAGCCGCTTTTAATTATTGCCGAGGAAGTAGAAGGAGAGGCGCTGGCGACTTTAGTAGTAAATAAACTTAAAGGTTCATTTGTTTCCTGCGCGGTAAAAGCCCCTGGTTATGGCGATAGGCGAAAAGAGATGCTTGAAGATATTGCGACTTTGACTAGCGGCAAAGCCATAACTGAAGATTTAGGCATTAAGCTTGAGAACGTAGATATTAATGAGTTAGGCCGGGCAAAGAGAGTAAAAGTTGATAAGGAAAATACAACTATTGTAGAAGGAGCCGGCAAGAGCGCAGCCATTAACGGCAGAATTGCCCAGCTCAAGAAACAGATTGATGAAACAGATTCAGATTATGATAAAGAAAAGCTTCAAGAGCGCTTAGCAAAACTATCAGGGGGAGTGGCAGTAATTAATGTGGGTGCTGCTACTGAAACAGAAATGAAAGAAAAAAAGGCGCGCGTTGAGGATGCCCTGCACGCTACCCGCGCAGCAGTGGAAGAGGGTATAATTCCTGGCGGCGGGGTAGGATTAATCCGCAGCATCCCGGTATTGGATAAAATGAAATTAGAAGGTGATGAAAAAATAGGCGCGGAGATTGTCAAACGCTCACTCGAAGAGCCAATCAGGCAGTTAGCAGAGAATGCAGGATTAGAAGGCTCTGTAGTTGTGCAGCGCGTAAAACAGGAGAAGGCCAACGTGGGGTTCGATGTGAATCAAGACGCCTATGTAGATATGATTGAGGCAGGCGTAATTGACCCTACTAAGGTTACTCGCTCTGCTTTACAAAATGCTGCCAGTGTTGCCGCATTATTGCTTATGACTGAGGCAGTGGTTACGGATAAGCCGGAAAAGGAAGAAAGGATGTCGGGTATGCCACCCGGAGGAATGGGCGGCGGCATGGGCGGGATGTATTAAACACGAATTCCACCTACGCGGTGTGTCTACACACACCGCGTAGGTGTAGAAAGAAATAAAAAGGGCGAAGGATAAAACTTCGCCCTTTTTTAATAAACCCCTGCCGAGGAGTCAATTATTATAAGAAGCGGGCCGTTACACACCTACGCGGTGTGTAACGGTGCACTTAAAATAATCATTGACAACTGATTAATCTTATAGTAAAATTCCCTATTCTTTCAGAAAAATTCTCACAAAAATAAAATGTTGAATATTCATAACCTATTGATAAATAAGAAGTTACGTAAAGGAGTTTAAATATGGCAGAATGGATTGGTATAGGCAGGCGCGCCAGGCGCTGTTATGGTTTTGATGAAATTGCGCTTGTTCCGGGAAGTAAAACGGTAAATCCCAACGAAGTAGACACTATTTTTGAAATTGCGGGTAAAAAATTCAAAGTTCCTATTTTGGCTGCAGCCATGGATGGAGTGGTGGATGTAAAATTTGCTGTAGAGATGTCGCGGCTAGGCGGTATTGCAGTATTGAATTTAGATGGTGTGCAAACCCGCTATGAGAATCCAGATATAGTCCTAGAAAAAATTGCCAAAGCCAAACCCCAGAAGGCTACAGAACTAATCCAGTCAATTTACACACAGCCCATCAAAGAAAAACTCATTTCTAAAAAAGTTAGTGAAATTAAAAAACAAAAAGGAACAGCGGTGGTAAGTTGTATACCTAGCTATGCAGAAAAATTTTCTAAAATAGCTATCTTGGCTGGAGCAGATATCTTTGTGGTTCAATCAACAGTGACTACGAGGAAACATATTTCCCGGGAATACAGGAATCTGGATTTATATAAGTTTTGTAAATCCACAAAAATTCCAGTAATTATCGGTAATTGCGTTACCTATGAGACTACCTTAGAGCTTATGGAAACTGGTGCGGCTGCTTTATTAATCGGCGTAGGTCCGGGTGCTGCTTGCACAACCAGGGGTGTTTTGGGTATTGGGGTGCCGCAAGTTACGGCAACCGTGGATGCGGCGGCTGCCAGAGATTTTTATCATAAAAGGACCGGTAAATATATACCTATAATTACAGATGGAGGAATGAGCCGGGGTGGAGATATTTGTAAGGCCTTTGCTTGTGGAGCAGATGCAGTAATGATTGGCTCAAGTTTTGCCCGGGCAAAGGAAGCTCCGGGAAGAGGTTATCACTGGGGTATGGCAACTTCGCATGTAAATCTTCCGCGCGGCACACGTATCTATGTAGGCGCAACCGGTAGTTTAAAAGAGATTCTTTTTGGCCCGGCAAAAGTTGATGATGGTTCGCAGAATTTAATGGGCGCTTTAAAAACTTCCATGGGCTCACTAGGGGCCAAGGATATGAAGGAAATGCATGATGTAGAAATTATTATAGCGCCAACAATACAGACAGAAGGAAAAATCTTTCAAGCCGATCAGAGAGTAGGGATGGGGAAGTGACTAGACAAACTATACTAATATTAGATTTTGGTTCTCAATATACTCAATTAATTGCACGAAGGGTAAGAGAGAATAAAGTATTTTCTAAGATTATCCCTTATAATACCCCGGCAAAAGATATAGCCGCTATGCAGCCAAAAGGCCTGATCCTTTCCGGTGGCCCGGCTTCGGTTATAGCAAAAAAGAGCCCTTATCCGGATAAAGGCATATTTAAATTGGGTATTCCCATATTAGGTATCTGTTATGGCATGCAGGTTATTGCTGAGATGTTAGGCGGCAGAGTCAAGCATACCACTAAAGCGGAATACGGAAAGGTAGAGTTATTCGTCGATGATAATCGCGGCCTTCTTAGTCACATTCCCGGTAATTTTACTTGTTGGGCAAGCCATGGCGATTATGTCACAAAATTACCTCTGGGTTTTTCTATTTATGCGCACACCCTAAATGCGCCCATAGCCAGTATGGGAAATAAAAAACGCAAAATTTTTGCTGTACAGTTTCATCCAGAGGTTACGCACACAGAACGCGGAAATCAGATCTTAGGCAATTTCTTATTTAAAATCTGTGGCTGCGTTGGCCGCTGGACAATAGAGTCATTTATTAAAGAATCACAAGAATTTATTAAAAAGACAGTTGGCCGCGATAAGGTGGTTATGGGCATAAGCGGCGGCGTAGATTCTTCAGTAGCGGCATTATTAATTCATAAAGCTATACATAGGGACTTAAGGTGTATTTTTATTGATAATGGTTTACTGCGCAAGGATGAGCCGCAACAGATTAAAAGAGTCTTTAGGGATATGTATCGTCTTAATTTGCGCTATGTGGATAGAAGTAAGAGATTTTTAGCCCGCTTAAAAGGAATAACTGAGCCGGAAGAGAAACGTAAAATCATCGGTGATGAGTTTATAAAAGTTTTTGAAGAAGAAGCAGCTAAAACTAAAGGTGTAAAATTTTTAGGCCAAGGGACACTTTATCCGGATGTAATTGAGTCTATATCGGCGAGCGGCGCGCCTTCAAGGCGCATTAAGAGCCATCATAATGTTGGCGGATTACCCGAACATATGAAATTAAAGCTTATTGAGCCTTTACGCGAATTATTTAAGGATGAGGTGCGCCTGATTGCCAGGGAACTGGCTTTGCCTGACTCAATAATTCAGCGTCAGCCTTTTCCCGGACCAGGCCTGGCTATAAGAATTATCGGTGAAATTACTGCCCAGCGCCTGCAAATACTGCGTGAAGTTGACCGCCGGGTCTTAGAAGAAATCAGAAAGGCCGGCCTCTATGAGCAAATCTGGCAGTCTTTTGCAATCCTGCTTCCCATTAAAAGCGTAGGGATTATGGGAGATGAGCGGACCTATGAAAATGTAGTGGCTTTACGCTGTGTTTATAGCATTGACGGAATGACTGCGGATTGGGTAAAACTTCCCTATGAAGTTTTAGAAAACATCTCAAATCGCATTATTAATGAAGTAAAAGGCGTGAATCGCGTTGTTTACGATATCTCTTCCAAACCTCCAGCGACGATTGAGTGGGAATAGGAAATGCCGCATTCCGAATTTATCCACCTCCATTTACACACCCAATACAGCCTCTTGGATGGCGCCTGCCGCATACCAGAGATTCTAAATTTAGCAAATCAGTATAAAATGGATTCCCTGGCTATCACCGACCATGGCAATATGTTTGGTGCCATAGATTTCTATTTAGAGGCGCAAAAAGCAGGGATAAAACCTATTATTGGCTGCGAGGCCTACGTTGCGCCGGCAAGCCGTTTGGATAAAAATTCCGGCGGTATTGAAGAGGCGTCATACCATTTAATACTCCTCTGCCGCGATGAAACCGGATATCAGAACTTGATGAAATTAGTTTCTATCGGGTACCTGGAAGGTTTTTATTATCGGCCGCGCGTTGATAAGGAGGTTTTAGCCCTATATTCTAAAGGCCTGATTGCTTTAACTGCCTGTTTAAAAGGAGAGATTCCCGGATTATTACAACAGAGGCGTTTCAATGATGCCTTAAAAGCAGCAGACACATATTTTAATATTTTTGGCAAGGATAATTTTTATTTAGAGCTGCAGGGCAATTCCATTCCAGAACAAAAAATAGTTAACGAAGGGCTAATTAAAATATCAAAGGAATTAAATATTCCACTGGTGGCTACCAATGATGTGCATTATTTAACTCGTAATAAGGCAGCCAGTCATGAGGCGCTTCTTTGCATTCAAACGCAAACTACGCTGGAAGATCCCAAAAGAATGCGTTTTCAAACTGACGAGTTCTACTTTACCTCACCAGAAGAGATGAAGGAGCTTTTTAAGGATATCCCCGAGGCAATTACTAATACCTTAGAAATCGCTAGCCGTTGTAACTTGGAATTAGACTTTTCTAAAGTCCATCTTCCTAAATACGAGCCTCCATCAGGCCAGGCCAAAGATGAATTCTTAAGGCAAATTTGTGAGCAGGGTTTTTGTGAAAGATTCCAGGAGACAACCCCAACTATAAAAGAGCGCTTAGAACATGAACTAAAAATTATTAAAGACACTGGATTTGCCAGCTATTTTTTGATTGTCTGGGATTTTATCCATTATGCCAAAAGCCAGGGAATTCCTGTGGGTCCTGGCAGGGGCAGTGCCGCCGGGAGCCTGGTAAGTTACCTGCTTGGCATTACTGATATTGACCCCTTGAAATATGGCTTGCTTTTTGAGCGTTTTCTTAATCCGGAGCGCCTCGGACTTCCAGATATTGATATAGATTTTTGTTATGAAAGAAGGCAAGAAGTCATTGATTATGTTACTAAAAAATATGGCCGAGAAAATGTGGCCCAGATTATCACCTTTGGGACTATGCAGGCGCGCGCAGTGGTTAGGGATGTGGGTAGAGTTATGGCGATGAGTTATGCTGATGTTGACCGCATTGCCAAAATGATACCGCCCGATCCTAATATCAGTTTAAAAGAGGCCTTAGAAAGCGAACCAGAATTAAATAACCTGTATAAGAATGACCCTCAAATTACTAAACTCATTGATACAGCTTTATCCTTAGAAGGGCTTAATCGCCATGCCTCTGTTCATGCCGCAGGTGTGGTGATTGCAGATAAGCCGCTGGATAATTATATGCCTTTATTTAAGACCAATGAGGAGCAAATCACTACAGGCTATAGCATGGGCATTCTGGAAAAAATCGGCTTATTAAAAGTTGATTTTTTGGGTTTAAGGACCCTTACGGTTATTGATCAGGCTTTAAAATTAGTCAAAGAGACTCAAGGCAAAGATATTGACATAGAAAAAATTTCTCTTAGTGACTCAAAGACCTATAAGTTATTAGCTCAAGCTAAAACTATCGGCGTCTTTCAGGTAGAGAGTTCGGGCATGCGCGATTTATTAAAAAAGTTAGAACCCAACCGTTTTGAAGATTTAATTGCGCTTTTGGCTTTATACCGTCCAGGTCCAATTGGTTCAGGCATGTTAGATGACTTTATGCAGCGCAAACACAATCGCGTTCCCATAAAATATGACCATAAAAGATTGGAGGTAATTTTAAGAGAAACTTACGGGATTATGGTTTACCAAGAGCAGATTATGCAGGTTGCTTCAGATTTAGCAGGTTTTAGTTTGGCACAAGCCGACCTTTTACGCCGGGCAATGAGCAAAAAAATCCCTGAGGTTATGGAAAAACAGAGGAGTAATTTTGTTTCGGGTTGTGCTAAAAATGGTATAAGTAGTTCTGTGGCAAATAAGATATTTGACCAGATTGAGTATTTTTCGGGTTATGGTTTTAACAGGAGTCATAGTACCGCCTATGCCTTAATTTCTTATCGCACTGCATATTTAAAAGCAAATTTCCCTGTAGAATTTATGAGCGCCTTGTTGACCTCTGAACGCGATAATACCGATAAAATAGTAGAGTATGTTAATGAGGCAACGCGCATGGGTATAAAGGTTTTGCCTCCGGATATAAACGAAAGCGGCGCGTTATTTAAGATAGTAGATAAGAATACTATCAGGTTTGGTTTGTTGGCAATAAAAAATGTAGGAATGGGCGCAGCTGAATCTATAATTGAGGCAGGGAAAAATGGAAAATTTAGTTCATTGGAGGATTTATGCCAGCGTATTGATTTAAGGCTGGTTAACAAAAAGGTTTTAGAAAGCCTGATAAAATGCGGCGCCTTGGATTATTTTGCGATGAGCAGGGCTCAGATGTTTGCAGGTTTAGAGATGCTCTTAGAATCTGCTTCCAAAACACAAAAAGAAAAAGCTAAGGGCCAACTATCCTTTTTTGACCAAGTAACAACAAATAATCTGCCCCAGGTAAAAGAGTGGCCCGAACCGCAGCTGCTTGCTTTTGAGAAGGAGATGCTTGGTTTTTATATCAGCGGCCATCCCTTGGCGCGTTATGCCAAACAACTGAAGCGCTTTACCTCCTCTTCCATGAGTAATCTATTGGAGCATAAGGATCAGGATGAAATAAAAATAGTAGGGTTTATTGCCAAGATTAAGCATACCATTACCCGGAAAAAGCAGGAAAAGATGGCAATTCTGAAATTAGAGGATTTGGATGGGGTGGTAGAGGCATTAGTTTTTCCGCGTGTTTATCAAAAAGTGGCGCGCTACATCCAGCCCAATACGGTTGTTATGATCAGGGGCATCTTAAACCTTAAGGAAGATACCCCCAAGATCATTATTAATGATTTATTCCCCTTTGAGGAAGTTTATAAATTAATTAGCGCTGTAAATATTAATCTCTCCGGATTGCGAGAAAATATATTTGAGAGTTTAAAGGAATTATTAACCTCCTCTCGCGGGAATGTCCCTATATACCTGCATTTAGGCACGCCTACTAAATCAAAAATTCAGTTAGTGGTAGGAGAAGGCCTTTATGTATCTGCCTCTGAAAAATTGATTGAAGACATCGAGGGTCTTTTGGGAGAAGAGAGGTTGTCACTGGTTATTTAAATTACCCTTTACACACCTACGCGGTGCGATGCGGTGCGGGGAGGGGTAATTTTTTCTTGACATCGTAACTTTTTGGTGTTATTATAGTTACAAATGAAAAAAGGGAGGGTGCAATGACTAAAAAAGATATAATCTTAAAGGTTTCTGACGAGACTAATTTAAAGCAGATAGATGTAAAAAAGGTTGTGCAGAAGACCCTTGATACAATTGTGGAGGCTTTGGTAAGAGGAGAGAAAATTGAGTTACGCAATTTCGGTATCTTTAAAATTAAGCAAAGAAAGAGCCGCACCGGTAGAAATCCGCGCACCAATCAGGTCATCCCTGTCCCACCCAGAAAAGTGGTAGTCTTCAGAGCCGGCTTAGAGATGAAGCAAAGGGTAAAATAAAATACCTCAATTATGTTTAAGAGAGTTGGCGGCACAAAAGATATCCTGCCGCAGGAGTCGCCTTTTTGGCAAAAAATAGAAGAGATTAGCCGCAATGTTTTTTCTCTTTATAATTATAAAGAGATACGGGTCCCTTTAATTGAAGAAGCAGCTTTATTCAATCGCTCTCTAGGCGAATCTGCAGAAATTATTCAAAAGCAGATGTTTATCATTAAGAGTAAAGAGGATACCTACGCATTGCGCCCGGAAGGCACAGCCTCTATTGTGCGCGCCTATATTGAGAATAATCTAGATAAGACAACTGGATTTATAAAACTTTATTATACCGGCCCGATGTTTAGGTTAGAGCGGCCGCAAAAGGGAAGGCTCAGGCAATTTCATCATATTGGGGCTGAGGCAATTGGCTCAATGGATCCGAGTTTGGATGCAGAGATTATTTCTCTGGCAGACCATCTGCTTAGAGAATTTTCCGTAGATAATTATAAAATAAAGCTCAATAGTTTAGGTTGCACAAAAGATAAAAAAGAATTAACTTCAAGATTGCATCGGGCCCTTGGAGATAAACTGTATAAACTTTGCGCTGACTGTAAAATTAGATTTAAAAAGAATACCCTAAGAATCCTGGATTGCAAAAAGGAATCCTGCCAGGGCGTAGTAAGAAAGTTAGATATCCAAGATTCCCATCTTTGCCCCGAATGTAAGGTGCATTTTGCGCGGGTTAGGGCCGGTTTAGATTCTTTAAAAATAAATTACGAAGTTTGCTCTTATCTTGTGCGGGGTTTGGATTATTATACCCGCACTGTTTTTGAAATTACGCATCAGAGCTTAGGCGCCCAGGATGCCTTAGGAGCAGGAGGCAGGTATGATAATTTGGTGAAGGAATTGGGCGGGCCAGAGCTGGGAGCAATGGGGTTTGCTTTTGGAGTAGAAAGGTTACTATTAGTCACCAGGTCAGGAGGTCAGGAGGTCGGGAGTCAGAAGTTAGTTTATGTGATAGCGTTAGGAGATGAGGCAAAAATACAGGGCCTAAAATTATTGGATAAACTACGTAAAGAAAGAATTATCTGTGACACAGATTATGAAGGAAAATCGCTTAAAAGTGCGATGCGAAAGGCAAATGATTTAGGCGCAGGATTTGTTTTGCTCATTGGAGAAGATGAGTTAAAAAAGAATGTGCTAACTCTAAAGGATATGAGTTCTGGTAAACAGGAAGAAATTAGACCCGAAGAACTAATCAGTAGATTAAGATGCTAAGAACACATACTTGTGGTGAATTGAACGCAAATCACGTGGGTAACGAGGTTACGCTTTGTGGCTGGGTAGCTAAACGTCGGGATCATGGCAAACTAATATTTATTGATCTGCGCGATAGGTGCGGTCTTACCCAAATTGTTTTTAATCCTAAAGAATCCGGACAGGCTTATCATTTAGCCCAGGACTTAAGGAATGAATTTGTGCTCCAGGTTAAAGGAATAGTAAATAAGCGGCCAGAAGGCACTGTAAATTCAAAGTTACCGACTGGAGAAATAGAAATTTTAGCAGGCGAATTGGTTATTTTGAATGCGAGCAATACTCCGCCTTTTGAAATTGAAGAGGAGCTCGATGTTAGTGAGGAGATGCGCTTAAAATACAGGTACCTGGATTTAAGGAGGAGAAAGATATTCGATAATTTAGTATTAAGAAGCGATCTTTATAAAATTATCCGTAAATTTTTAGATAGCCAGGGATTTATTGAATGCGAGACCCCGATTCTAACTAAATCTACGCCTGAAGGAGCGAGAGATTATTTAGTGCCTTCCAGGCTCAATCCCGGCTCTTTCTATGCACTTCCACAGTCGCCGCAATTATTCAAGCAGATTTTGATGGTTGCAGGAATTGAAAAATATTATCAGATAGCCAAATGTTTCCGCGATGAGGATTTGCGCGCTGACCGTCAACCTGAATTTACGCAATTAGATTTAGAGCTCTCTTTTGTAAATGAGGAAGACATCTTTTCTTTGTCTGAAAAACTCATCCAATTGATTTTAAAAGAGCTAAAAGGAAAAGATATAAAGATTCCCTTTGCGCGCCTCAGCTTTGATGAAGCGCAAAAGAGATACAAGACTGATAAACCTGATTTACGGCCTGAAACTAAAAGCGAATTTGCCTTTACCTGGCTCATAGATTTTCCTTTATTTAAGTATAATGGGCAAGATAAGCGCTGGGAGAGCGAGCATCATCCTTTTACTGCCCCGCGTCAGCAAGATTTTGAAATTCTTGAAAGCAGTCCGGAGAAAGTAAAGGCCCGGTCTTATGACCTGGTCTTAAACGGTATGGAGATAGGCTCAGGCTCTATAAGAATTCATGAGCAAGAATTGCAGGAAAAGATTTTTAAGCTCATCGGTATAAATAAAGACCAGGCGCAAAAACGTTTTGGTTTTCTTTTAGAGGCTTTTCAATTCGGTGCGCCGCCACACGCTGGCATTGCCTTTGGTTTGGATAGGCTCCTTGTGATTTTAGCAAAGGAGGAAAGCATCAGGGAAGTGATTACATTTCCTAAAACAAGTCAAGGAATTTGTCCGTTAACCAGCGCGCCTTCAGATGTAGAGGAAAGACAGTTAAAGGAATTGGGTATAACCGTTAAAAAAGGGAGGGAGAAAAAATGAAAAAACTATATGCTATACCTGCCCGTCCGGCAGGCGGGTGCTATATGCTATATGCTATTTTTTTAGTCTTTGTGCTATCCGGTTGTGTAGTGAGGACATATTCCATAACCAAAGATAGAGTTGATCAGGATTTAGCCGTCGGCAATCGCGGATATTTAAAAGGCCAGGCAGCTCCTCGTGAAATGGAAAGAAAGGCTACGCGGACTACTCAAGTTGTGGAAGTAGAGTTACATTCTCCCATAAAATTTGAGAAAAAACCGAAGATAAGGCCGGTAGAAACAAAGCCTTTTGAAACTGTTGAAGATCGGTCACAAGAAGGCAATCGCGGATATATTGTCCAGAGCATTACACCAGAGATAGCCAAAGTGCAAGCTGTGGCATTTGAAAAATACACTGTGCAAAAGAATGATACCCTGCAAAAAATCTCTAAAAAATTTTATGGCACAACCAAAAAATGGAAAAAGCTCTTTGATGCTAATCAAGATGTTCTCAAAAGTCCCAACAAGGTTTATCCCGGACAGGTCATAAATATACCTACCGAACAACTAAGGGAACCTCAAGAAAACCTGAAATAAGTTAATGGATAAAGTAATTAAGCTGCAAACCCATCAGGAGGCCCAAACTCTTTTTGGGCCTCATGATGAAAATATCCAGTTAATAGAAAGAGAATTTAAGGTTAAAATAGTTGTGCGGGGAGAACACCTTAAGATAAGCGGCACAGCTATTAATATTAAAAAGGCAGCAAATCTTATTGAATATATATTAGATGCCTTGCGCGCAGGTCAGACAGAGTTAGGCAGAGCAGATTTACTTTACCTAATAAATAATTTCAAAAATGAGAAAAAGATTGAAGCCCCTCGTATTGTAGATTCAGGTGTTTTTCGCACTTCTGCTGGCAAGCAAATAGGCCCGCGCACCAAGGGCCAGCGGGAATATGTGGAGGCAATAAAGAAATTTGATATTGTATTTGGTATTGGCCCTGCAGGCACAGGTAAGACTTATTTGGCTATGGCCTGCGCGGTGGAGGCCTTAAAGAAACAAGAGGTGCGCAGGATCATGCTTACCAGGCCGGCAATAGAAGCCGGTGAATCTTTAGGGTTTTTGCCCGGCGATATGTACGAAAAGATTTCTCCATATCTTCGGCCGCTTTACGATGCCCTTTATGATATGATGGAAGCAGAGCGCATTGAGAAGTATTTAGAAACCGGAATTATTGAAGTGGCGCCGCTGGCCTATATGAGAGGGAGGACTTTAAACGATGCTTTTATTATTTTGGATGAGGCTCAGAACGCTACCCGTGAACAGATGAAAATGTTTTTAACCCGGCTGGGTTTTGATTCCAAGGCAGTTATCACCGGAGATATAACCCAAAGCGATCTACCTGATGGAAAGCCCGTAGGGCTTCTTCAGGCGCAGGAAATATTAAAGGATATTGAAGGAATGAAATTTATTTATTTTACAGGTTCTGATGTAGTTAGGCACGCGCTTGTGCAGAGGGTTATTGAAGCTTATGATAAAACAAATCGCCAAAGTTAAATTAAGCTCCATTTTAGGAATTACGCTGGTTTTTTTATTTAGCTTCATTGCGCAGATAAATTTAATTATCCCCCTATTTTTACTCTCTTTATTATTCTATCTTAAGTTTAAAGGGGCCAAGCCGAATTATACCCTGCTTAATATTTCACTATTATTTTTAATTAGTTTTGTAAGCGGTTACTATATTATAAAACAAGGGCTAAAACCAGAATGGGGGTGGCTGGTATTCTGCATACCATTTTCTTTTATTCCTATGCTGGCTACCTTGTTATTCAATGATTTAGAAATATCTTTTCTGATTACTCTGGCAACTTCATTTTCCGTAGTATCCGTTTCAAATAATCCTTTTCAATTAGGAATGCTGTCTTTGATAAGCGGGATATTATCAAGCATCCTTGTAAAAGACGCGCGTAAACGCACCACTGTAATCCAGGCCGGCTTTATTGTGGGCATTATGCAATTAATTGCATTGATTTTCATTGACCGTCTCTGGATAGGCCAGCCCTACAGATACTCGCTCCTCCTGTTTAATGGTTTGGTATCAGCTATCATTGTTTCAGGGGTATTGCCTGTATTTGAATATCTCTTTAAGAGAGTCACAAATATCAGCCTATTGGAATTAGCAGATTTTAACCATCCGCTCCTGCAGCGCCTGATTCAGGAAGCGCCGGGGACTTATCATCATAGCCTCCTAGCCGGTAATCTTTCCGAAAGCGCTTGTAGGCTAGTGGGCGCAAATGCACTATTAGCAAGGGTAGGTGCTTATTACCATGACATAGGAAAGACCCAGAAGCCGGAATATTTTAGCGAGAACCAGAATATAAACGAAAGCAAGCACGATACATTATCGCCTGCAATGAGCAAGCTCGTAATCATTAACCATGTTAAAGAAGGAGTAGAACTGGCGCGGAGGTATAAACTCAATCCTGTTCTAATAGATTTTATACAACAGCATCACGGAACAAGCTTGGTTTACTATTTTTATCGTCAAGCTTTGGAGAATTTAGAAGAAGACCAGGATATAAAAGAAGAGGGCTTTCGTTATTCCGGGCCAAAACCTAATACAAAAGAAACAGCTATTGTGTTATTGGCAGATTCTGTAGAGGCAGCAACCCGGACATTAAAAGATCCTCTGCCGGCAAAAATTGAAGAAGTGGTGCATAAGATTATCAACAATAAGTTTATCGATGGCCAACTTGATGAATGCGATTTAACGCTGAAGGATTTAGAAGGAATCTCCTCTGTCTTTATCAAAATATTAAGCGGCATTTACCATAGCCGCGTAACCTATCCCGAAGAGCCAAGAAGTGCAAATAACTATAAAAAATTTTCAAAAGAAGATTCCCATCTATCCCAAAAGGATAAAAAAGACAATTCTTAAAATCTTATCAAAAGAAGGATTCAAGAATTCTGGAGCTATAACTGTCTGTTTTGTTAATGAAAGAAAGATTAAGGAGCTGAATTTAGAATATCACCACAAAAACGCCCCTACCGATGTTTTGGCATTTGACCTTAGCGACAAGAAAATCGCTTTCAGCGATAACTCTAATGTGCGATTTTCAGTGGTTAGGAAAGTGCTTTATACTTTCCTACACCATAAAGGAAACTTATCGGCAGATATAGTTGTATCTACTGATGCTGCAATTCAGAATGCAAAATCTTTCAAAACCACTCCTTTTTACGAGCTAAATCTATATGTTATCCATGGTATTTTGCACCTTTTAGGTTATGATGATAAGAATAAAAAAAATAGTTTAATTATGCATAAAAAAGAAAAATATCTATTATTAGATGTTGCCCGGAATGTCAGATGATGGGTGGCGTGGCTTGAGGACCCATCATCCGTCAAAACATCGGGTAACGAGGCATCAGGTTATAACTAAATAAACATGTCCATCCATAAAACCGAGGCAATAGTCCTAAATAGGCGCGATTTTCGCGAAACCTCTCTCATTGCCGATTTCTTTACGCGGGATTTTGGCAAACTCAGTGGTTTGCTAAAAGGCATAAAGACTGACCTTAAGAAGTTTGCCAGTTCTGTTGAGCCGTTTTCCTATAATGAGATTATCTTTTACAAAAAAATAAATTCCTCTTTACATTTGGTCTCCCAGTGCGATACGAGGGATAATTTTGATGCTGTAAGGCGTGATGTGTTTAAGACAGGCATAGCCAGTTGTATAATGGAACTCCTGGGTGCTATAATGGCGCAAGAAGATAGGAATGAGGATGTTTTTGATTTATGCCTGGCGTGCCTTGCGGAATTAAAAACTAATCACAATCCGGAAAAGATTGCGACTATTTTTAAAATTAAAATGTTGGCCTTTTCAGGCTTTAAGCCGCATTTTGATTCTTGCGTCTTGTGCGGGGATAGAATTTTAGGCCAGTCAAAATTTAGCTTAAGCTTAGGAGGCCTATTGTGTTCCAGATGCCAGCAAAAAGATATGAGTAGCCGCACTGTATTTCGCGGCACAGTTGCCTCGATTTTATATATTGAGAAAAATGATTTTAAGAATAATCTTAATTTAGGCATGAATCCGCAGATAAAAAGAGAATTAAATATGATTCTGAATGCATTTTTAAATTTCCATTTAGAAAAAGAATTAAAATCTCAGAAGGTATTAAGCAATCTGATAAAAGGGTCACCAGGTCACAAGGTTACAGAGTCACCAGTAAAAAGCTACGGGTGACTTGGTGTCTTGGTGACATGGTGACACGGAGGCTGTTATGAAGATAGTTATTGTGGGCCCAGGAGCAATGGGTTGTTTATTTGCCGCTTTTTTATCTAAGTCTCAACAGGAGGTCTGGCTTTTGGATAAAAATAAAGAACGAACAGAGAAAATTAATCAGGCAGGTATAATTATTGAGGGTGTTTCGGGTAATTGGCAGGCAAAAGTAAAGGTAACAGTTGATGCGGAAGAGATTGGGCAAGTAGGCCTGATTATTATTGCTGTAAAGTCTTATGATACAAAAGAGGCTATTAGCCAAGCAAGGGCTCTTATAACGGATAATACAAGGGTCTTGACCTTACAAAATGGCATTGGAAATATTCAAATTATCAGCGAGGTAGTAGGAAATGAAAAAGTAATCGGCGGGGCAACCAATCAAGGAGCTACGCTTCTGGATGCAGGCCATATTAGACATGCGGGTCGCGGCGAGACAGTAATCGGAAGAATAGATGGCAAAATCCCGGTTGAGCTGCGTTCGATACGCGAGCTTTTTAATAAAGCGGGTTTGGAGACGCGGATTTCTCGGGACATAAAAGGCCTGTTATGGTCAAAGTTAATTATAAATGTAGGAATAAATGCGCTTACTGCTATAACCGGGCTTAATAATGGAAGATTGGTAGAATTTGAAGGCACGCGTCGGATTCTAAGGGAAGCAGTTACCGAAGCGATAAGGATTGCTAAGAGAAAAAGAATAAAACTTATTTATGACGACCCTTTGGCAAAGGTAGAGGCTGTATGCGAGGCAACTGGCCCTAATGTGTCTTCTATGTTGCAAGATGTTCTAAGAAAGAAACGCACAGAGATAGATTTTATTAATGGTGTCATTGTCCGTCAGGCGCAGGAATTAGGCATTCCTGTGCCAGCGAATTCAATGCTGGTAGATTTGGTTAAGACCATTGAGGCAAGTTATAATTTAGCAGTTGAAAAATAGCTGTTTTGCGGGTCCTGTCTTGGGTATTTTCTCGCCGCATCACGCGGCTTCGAAAACACCCAAGCCACTTAAATTTCCTGCTAAATCATTTATTTGAAATTTAACCCTGAGCGAAAGCGAAGGGCCTTGCTAAAAATTAGCTAAAATCTCAATTCGCTCGAAAACCGCCAGGTTCATTAAAAAGCAAAACAAGACAGTGCCCGCTAAACGATAATATGAGAAAATATATATTAGCTGTATTAGTGTTTATAGGGGTGGGTTTGGGAATTTATCTGGTGAGTTTAACGAGGGACACCTGTCCATTAAGTACTATTTCTCCCGCAGAAAAAATCGAACCTATTCAGAAAGACAATTCCTTAAAGGATGCACTTGTTTTGCTTAAAAATAGAAAAGATAATGATGCCTTAGTCGTTTTTGAAAAAATTCTTGCTGATGAGCCGGGCAACCTGGATGCGCTCTGGGGCAAGGCTGAGATTAAAAGACGCGCGCACAAATATAAAGAAGCACAAGCTTTATTAAGTGAAATATTAAAGCAAAATCCTAACCATGTTTCTTCTTTAATCAGCCTGGCTTATATAAGATATAAAGATGATAAGTTAAACGAGGCTTCAGAGTTGATAAACCGGGCAATAAATGCCAGCTCTTCGGATAAGGAAAACGAGGCATTAGCTTATATGATGTTGGGCACTATTAATAGTAGACGTTCGGCAAAAGGCTGGTTTTTCAGTAAAATAAGATACGGCACACAAATAAAATGCTATTTTTTAAAGGCTAAGGAATTAGCGCCGCATTTACCAGAAGTGCATTTGGGTTTAGGGACATTCTATCTTAAGGCACCGGCAATTGTGGGTGGAAATTTGGATAAGGCAGTGGAAGAATTGGAGGCCGCAGTAAGAATTGCCCCGGATTTTGCCACTGCCAATGCCAGATTAGCCCAGGCCTATAAAAAGAAAGGGAATTTAGAGAAATATAATTTTTATATTCAGCGCGCAAGAGAATTGGATTCTCAAAATGAAGTGCTAAAAGAACTCCAGTAGCATTTAGCGGGTGGCTTGGGTGTTTTTAAAGCCGCTGTGATGCGGCGAGAAAATACCCAAGACAGGACCCGCTAAATGCTAATGAAACTCAATAGCAGTAGAGATGAAAAATCTAGAAATAGCTACTATTTTCCGCGATATTGCCAAGATATTAGAGATAAAAGGCGATAATCCTTTTAGAATTCGTGCCTATGAAAGGGCAGCGCAGAATATAGAGGGTTTAACTGAGGATATTGAAGGTTATATTAAAGAGGATAGGCTTACAGAAATACCAGGTATTGGCAAGGATATTTCAGGGAAAATAAAAGAGATTGTAAAGACCGGCAAACTAAAAGCGCTTGCAGATTTAAAGAAAACCATACCTGGAGGGTTATTAGATTTACTTAATATTCCTTCTGTGGGGCCTAAGACCGCAAAACTATTATACGAAAAATTAAAAATAAAAAACATTTCAGATTTAGAAGGAGCAATCAGAAAGAATAAACTGGGAGGTATTTTTGGAATTAAAGAGAAAACCATAGAAAATATTTCTAAGGGAATAGAATTGCTTAAAAGAGGAAAAGAGAGGATGACTTTGGCCCGGGCAGTGCTTGTAGCAGATGAATTTGTGAATGCCCTAAAAAAACTACCGACGGTAAAAAAGATATCCACTGCCGGCAGTCTGCGCCGCCAAAAAGAAACTGTGCGCGATATTGATATATTGGTAATTTCGCATAAACCTAAAAAGGTGATGCAGGCATTTACGAGCTCACCTTTGGTGAGAGATGTTTTAGCAGAAGGGCAAACCAAGGCATCTGTGCGGACAAAAGAAGATATTCAAGTAGACTGCCGCGTATTAGAAGAGAAGTCCTTTGGTGCAGCGCTTTTATATTTTACCGGCTCAAAAAATTTTAATATTAAACTTCGGCAGTTGGCAATAAAGAAAGGACTTAAGATTAACGAATACGGAGTATTCAAAAGAGAGAAATTCATTGCAGGCAGGACAGAAGAGGAGATATTTAAGTTGTTAGGTATGCCTTATATTGAGCCGGAATTGCGTGAGGATAATGGCGAAATAGAATTAGCTTTGAAGAACAAATTACCTAAATTGATAGAATTAAAAGATATAAAAGGGGATTTTCATGTGCATTCTAATTGGTCTGATGGAGGTAATTCAATAGAGGAGATAGTAAGGGCTTGCCAGGAGAGGGGTTATTCTTATGCAGCGATTACCGACCATTCTCAAAGTCTTAAAGTCGCAAGCGGCCTAAGTATCGCGGCTTTAAAGAAGAAAAAACAGGAGATAGAAAAGATAAATAAAAATCTTAAAGGTTTCAAGATTTTATATGGAACAGAGGTAGATATAGATTCCGATGGCAAACTTGATTATAAGGATGAAATCCTTAAAGAATTTGATTTAGTGATAGCCGCAATTCATACCGGATTTAAACAATCTAAAGAGCAACTTACCAGGAGGTTAATTAAGGCCTGTCAAAACAGATATGTCCATATTATCGCCCATCCTACAGGCAGGCTCTGGGGCACACGCGATGCTTATGAGATAGATTTGGATGAATTATTGAAAGCAGCAAACCAGACAAATACCTTTTTAGAGATAAATGCCTTTCCCCAGAGATTAGATTTAAATGACCTGAATTGTCATCGGGCAAAAGAGATGGGTGTAAAACTGGCTTTAGGCACAGATGCACATACCATTGAGCAATTAGAAAATACGAAATTAGGAATTTCTGTAGCCCGTCGCGGCTGGCTCTCTAAGGAAGATGTGATTAATACGCTCTCGGTTGAAGAATTATTAAAAATGATCAAAAAATGAGAAGATTCATTGTTCTATTGTTCTATTGTTCTATTGTTCTATTGTTTGGTTGTCAGAATCAGAAGCTCTATAAAGACACACAACTAATGCTGGGAACTTTTGTGGAGGTAATTTCTCCGCATAGGCAAGCGCCGGGTATTGTCTTTGCAGAGATTAAACGCATAGAAAATTTATTAAGTAAATATAATCCGGAGAGCGAGGTTTCAAAATTAAATAAATTAGGCAATTTAAAGGCAAGTCCTGAAACTTTTTATATAATAAAAAGAGCAAAAGAGTTTTGGCAGGTAAGCGATGGTGCATTTGATATAACTGTCGCACCATTGGTTGATCTTTGGGGTTTTACAGACAAAAAATATTATTTACCTAAAGAAGAAGAAATTAAAGATATCTTAAATCTGGTTGGTGCAAATAAAATTATTTTAAAAGAATTAGAAAATGTGATAAAATTTAGCGTTTCCGGGATGAAAATAGATTTAGGGGCAATTGCCAAAGGTTATGCGGTAGATTGCGCAGTGAAAAAATTAAAAGAAAATAACATAAAAAGCTGCCTGATAAATGCCGGTGGCCAGATTTATGCTTTGGGTGATAAATTTGGCTTAGCTTGGAAAATAGCCGTTAGAAATCCGCGGGGGAAAGATTTAATGGATTATTTAGTCATAAAAGATAAGGCAGTTTCTACTTCCGGTGATTACGAGCAATATTTTATCAAAGGGAAAAAGCGTTACGCACATATTTTTAATCCTAAAACCGGGTATCCCACAGATTCAGGGGTTATCTCGGTAACAGTAATTGCGCAAGATGGCATAACCTGTGATGCTTTATCCACCGCTATTTTTGTTTTAGGAAAAGAAAAGGGGCAGGAATTAGCGCAAAAATTTCCTGGCGTAGAAGTAAGGATAATAGAATAAAACCCTTACACACCGCGTAGGTGTGCGTAGGTGGGATAAGCTGATACGATGAAAATAATTGATAAGGAAGATTTAGCCAAAGAGATAACTAAAATTATAGTTGAAGCGCCTGTAATTGCACAAAAAGCCAAAGCAGGACAATTTGTGGTTTTAGTGGTAGATGAAAAAGGCGAGCGCATACCTTTAACTTTGGCTGATTGGGACAGAGAAAAAGGGACAATCACCTTGATATTTCAGAAAGTAGGTTTTAGTACAAAAAGATTAGGAACGCTTAACTCCGGCGATAATATAGAGCACATACTTGGCCCATTAGGACATCCAACTGAGATAAAAAATTTTGGCGAGATTTTTTCTATTGGCGGTGGAGTAGGAATCGTTGAAGTCTATCCGGTATCCCGGGTTTTTAAAGAGGCGGGTAATCGCATTATGGGAATAATTGGAGCGCGCTCCAAAGATTTAATTATCCTGGAAGATAAGATGCAAAAGGTGTGCGATGAATTATTTATTACTACCGATGACGGCTCCTACGGGAGAGCAGGTTTTGTGACCGATATTTTAAAAGAACTATTAGAAGTAGTGGAAAAATCCACGCATACGAAATACCCGGCATTGGTTTATGCTATCGGGCCGGTGCCGATGATGAAGGCAGTTTCGGAATTGACCAGAAATTACGGAATTAAGACCATAGTAAGTTTAAATCCTATTATGGTAGATGCCACAGGTATGTGCGGTTCTTGCCGCTGCACCGTGGCCGGAAAAAGCGTATTTGGCTGTGTAGACGGCCCGGATTTTGATGCGCATCAAGTGGATTTTGAGGAGTTAGCAAAACGCTTAAAATTATTTAAAAATCAGGAAGAAAATTTGAAGAATTAGAGTGCCTAATTAAAATGAGGCCACCTAAAGATAATCAGAAAAAAAACCATAAATTCAGTAATAAAGGCAACCAAAAGCTACAAATCTTAGATTTCGACTATACAGGTTCTCCTATAGAGACCGTTTTTGAAAAATTCAACACCTCGATCAAAGGGCTTTCTGAAACAGAAGCAAAAAAACGTCTTCAAGAATATGGTTACAATGAGCCTGCCAGGAAAAAGAAAAGGACCGTTCTTACGCAAATCCTCTCCAAGTTTCTCAATCCGCTAGTTATCGTTCTTCTTATTATTGCCGCTTTTTCTATCTTCTTTGGTGAAAAGATAAGCGCAATCTTGGTTTCTTTAATGGCGGTAATGAGCGTTTTTCTTTCCTTCATACAAGAATACCGTGCGGGAAGAGAAGCAGAGAAACTCAGCGAAATGGTGCGTGCAACCGCTACAGTTTACCGAAATGGAAAACCAAGAGAAGTTAAAATTAAAGAGATAATTCCAGGAGACATTGTCGATTTGTTTGCCGGTGATATGATTCCCGCGGACTTAAGAATTATAACCTGTAAAGATTTATTTATCAATCAGGCATCTTTAACAGGAGAATCATTCCCAATAGAAAAAGTGTCTGAGCCGATACAGGGCAAAAATGGCTCAATTTCCGAACTGCGTAATATTGCTTTTATGGGATCCAGTGTTGTCAGCGGAACCGCTCTGGGGGTAGTTATAAAGACTGGCGTATTCACCCAGTTTGGCGAGATTTCGCGTAAACTCGCTACTATTAGGATACAGACAAGCTTTGACAAAGGAATACACAAATTTACTTGGCTTATGATTCGTGCCATGCTTTTTATGGTTTTATTTATCTTCGCCATCAATGCCCTGCGCCGGGGGAATTTTATTGAATCCTTGCTTTTTTCCTTGGGCGTTGCAGTTGGCCTTACTCCCGAGATGCTTCCGATGATAGTGGCAATAAATCTTTCTAAAGGCGCAATAGCCATGTCTAAAAAACAGGTTATTGTCAAACATCTTAATTCTATACAGAATTTTGGTGCCATGGATGTGCTCTGTACAGACAAAACCGGCACCCTTACCTTAGATAAGATAGTATTAGAAAAACATTGTGATGTAGTAAGAAAGGATGATGATGATGTCTTACGATATGCCTATATTAACAGTTTTTATCAAACAGGATTAAAGAATCTTTTAGATAGGGCTATCCTTAAACATGAAAAGGTATTGATTGGACAATTCAAGAAAGTTGATGAGATACCTTTTGATTTCTCAAGAAAAATAATGTCAGTAGTGGTAGAAGTAAACGGTATTCATAGAATTATCTCAAAAGGTGCGCCCGAAGGGATTTTTAAAAAAAGCACGAAATACGAATTAGAAGGTGAAATACTTGAAATGGAAGATTTGATACTTTCAGATTTAAAGGAAGAATGCGATGACTTAAGCGCAGATGGTTTCAGAGTCTTGGCTATAGCGTATAAAGATATAGACAATAAAAAGGAAACGTACTCGAAGGACGATGAAAAAGACTTAATCCTTAAAGGTTACGTGGCGTTTCTCGATCCACCAAAGCCTAGTGCAAGAAAGGCAATACAGGCATTGGAAAAACTCGGCATAGAATTTAAGGTCCTGACAGGCGATAATGAATTGGTTGCTAAAAAGATTTGTAGTGAGGTTGACCTTGATGTCAAAAGCCTGGCAACAGGTGAACAGGTAGATAAATTAAATGATAAAGAGCTACAGGAATTAGTGAAGACTACCGATGTATTTGCACGGCTTTCACCTTTACAGAAAGAAAGAATAATTCATGCCTTACATGAAAATAAACATATTGTAGGTTACTTAGGAGATGGAATAAACGATGCGCTAGCTTTAAAAGCCGCGGATGTAGGAATTTCCGTAAATAACGCCGTTGATATTGCCAAGGAGTCTGCGGATATAATCCTACTTAAGAAGAGCCTTATGGTGCTTGAGGATGGTGTTATGGAAGGCAGAAAGACTTTCGGCAATATCGTAAAATATATTAAGATGGGCTCAAGTTCAAATTTTGGCAATATGTTTAGTATGACCGGCGGGAGTATGTTCTTGCCATATTTGCCGATGTTACCGATACAGATACTTTTAAATAATTTTCTTTACGATGTATCTCAAATAGCTATACCTACGGATGAAGTGGATAAAGAATATCTCATTAATCCTCGGCCGTGGAATGTTCAATATATCAAGAAATTTATGATTGTTATAGGCCCGATTAGCTCGATATATGACTTTATGACCTATGGGGTTATGTTATTTATTTTTCATGCCTCACCGGAATTATTCCATACTGGTTGGTTTATAGAATCCTTATGCACCCAGACTCTGGTTATACATGTGATCCGTACAGGAAAAATCCCTTTTCTTGAAAGTAGACCAAGCAGATTTTTAATTCTAACTTCTGTCCTTATAGTCGCAACAGGAATAATCATTCCATTTCTTCCCCTGGCCAAGCCTTTCGGATTTGTGAGGCCGCCACCTTTATATTTCGTGGTGCTTTTTTTTATAGTTATTACGTACTTACTTTTAGTTCAGGTGGTTAAGACCTGGTTTATCAAGAAATACGGTTATGGCTAAAGATAACTTTCGAGAGAAAATTCCTCAGCAACCAAGCAAAGAACGGATTAAAAACTTTTTTGAAGTGGCTTTGGGTTTTAGGGAAGAGCAGGCAGAAAAAGAAGCCAAGCGTTGCCTGCAATGTAAAAACCCGCCTTGCGTTAAGGGCTGCCCTGTGGAAATTGATATACCGGCTTTTATAAAACTAATCAAAGAAGGAAAACGCAAGGAGGCGCTGGAGAAGATAAAAGAAAAAAATAATCTGCCTGCAGTTTGCGGCAGGGTATGCCCGCAGGAAGACCAGTGTGAAGCTGTCTGTGTATTAAATAAAAAGAAAATTCCGATAAATATCGGAGCGCTGGAGAGGTATGCGGCAGATTATGAATTAGTCACCAAGTCACTCCCTCGACTACGCTCGGGACTCCCTTCGGTCGCAAGTCGCCGGGTCACCAGTAAGAAAAAATTGGATAGCAAAATTGCTGTAGTGGGCTCTGGTCCAGCTGGCCTAACCTGTGCTGCGGATTTGGCCAAGATGGGCTATCAGGTGGCCTTATTTGAGTCATTACATATACCCGGTGGAGTGCTGGTATATGGAATCCCGGAATTCAGGCTTCCCAAGAAAATTGTGCAAAGTGAAGTAGAGTATATAAAAAGTTTAGGCGTTGATATAAAGACAGATGTGCTTATCGGTAATACATATGCGATTGAGGAATTATTTGCAGAAGGCTACAAGGCTATATTTGTGGCAGTAGGCGCTGGCCTACCGCAATTTTTAGGGATAGCGGGAGAAAATTTAGACCGGGTTTATTCTGCGAATGAGTTTTTGACGCGAGTAAATCTGATGAAGGCATACAAATTTCCTGAATATGCCACACCTGTTAATATAGGCAAGAAGGTAGCGGTTATTGGCGGTGGTAATGTGGCTTTAGACTGCGCAAGGGTTGCGCTTAGGTTGCAAAGAGAAGTTGCTTTAGTTTATCGTCGCACAGAAAAAGAAATGCCCGGCCGTATTGAAGAGAGAGAAAATGCTAAAGCAGAAGGAGTATTTTTTAAATTTTTAACTCAGCCGGTGAAAATTTTAGAAGACGAAAAAGGATTTGTAAAGGATTTAGAATGTATTAAAATGGAATTAGGCGAACCTGATGAATCTGGCAGGAGAAGACCTATTCCACTAGAAAATTCAAATTTTATTTTAGATGTAGATACTGTGATTGTAGCAATTGGGCAGAGCCCAAACCCTTTATTAGCCAGGGTTACTTTGAATCTTAAAGCTAACAAAGATGGCACTATCGCAGTAGATAAAAATTTTATGACTTCTATCCCAGGAGTTTTTGCAGGAGGAGATATTATTACAGGCGCGGATACAGTTATTTCTGCTATGGGAGCAGGCAAAAAATCTGCGGTTGCGATAGCCAAATTTATTAAGGGACGTCTTTGCTGCCAATCGAGGGACGTCTTTGCTGCCAAAGCTAAGGGTGTCCCCCGAGGAAAATAAGTTATGAAAATATCCATCAATGATATTTTAGAGAAAAAACGTCGTGACGAAAAAATTACTATGCTCACCGCCTATGATTTTCCCCTGGCATCACTGATTGATAGGGCGGGGATTGATATGATTCTGGTGGGTGATTCTCTGGCTAATGTGGTTTTAGGTTTAGATTCTACCACTAAGGTGGGAATGGCTGAGATGCTCCACCATGCCAAAGCAGTAACGCGCGCAGTAAAATGCGCTTTGGTGATTGGAGATATGCCTTACGAATCCTATCAAATTAATCCGGAAGAATCAGTAAAGAACGCCCAGAGATTTATGGAAGAGGCAAATTGCGATGCTGTAAAATTAGAATGGTTTGATAGATGTTTAGAGGTAACTAAAGAGATTATTCAAGCAGGTATTCCGGTAATGGGGCATATCGGGCTTACGCCGCAAACTGCGGATAAAATCGGCGGTTTCAAAGTGCAGGGAAAAGATGCCGAAGCGGCCAAACGCTTAATTGAACAGGCGCTTAGATTAGAGAAGTTAGGTTGTTTTTCTATTGTTTTAGAATGCGTTCCTGATAAAATCGCAGAACTTATTACTAAAAAATTAAAGATTCCCACTATCGGCATTGGCGCAGGAGTGCACTGCGATGGCCAGGTTTTAGTTACGCATGACCTACTCGGCCTCTTTGAACGTTTTACTCCTAAATTTGTCAAAAAATACGTCAATCTTTCGTCGCTGATTTCTCAGGCGGTTGAGGAATATAAAAACGAGGTTATTCAGGCTAAATTTCCTACTGCCGAGCACAGCTTTACGATTAAAGAAGAGGAGTTGAAGAAGTTAGAATAACCCCATCGCACCTACGCGGTGTGTAACGGTCGGGTCGGCGAATTTGCTTGACTTTTTATATAGATTAAGTTAAAAGTAAAAGATTATGGGAGAAAATTTGATGGAGAAGATTGTTTCGTTATGTAAGCGTCGGGGGTTTATCTTTCAGTCCTCAGAAATTTATGGCGGCTTGAGTAATACCTGGGATTATGGGCCTTATGGTGTGGAATTAAAAAACAATGTAAAAAAAGCCTGGTGGAGATCCGTTGTCTATGAACGCGATGATATCTTTGGTATGGATGCCGCGATTTTGATGCATCCAAAAGTATGGGAAGCATCAGGCCATCTGGAGAACTTTTTTGATTTAAAAAGCGATTGTAGGGCCTGTAAAAAGCGTTTTAAGGTAGCGGATTTAAAAGACAAAAACAAATGCCCTGAATGCGGCGGGCAATTGACGCAAGCACGGCCTTTTAACCTGATGTTTAAAACACATCACGGTGCAGTGGAAGATGAGGCAGGCTTAATATATCTTCGCCCGGAAACTGCCCAGGGTATGTTTGTGAATTTCTTGAATATTTTAGATTCAAAGCACCCCAAGCTTCCTTTTGGTTTAGCGCAAATCGGCAAAGCCTTTCGTAATGAAGTCACGCCGGGAAATTTTACCTTTCGCACGCGCGAATTTGAACAGATGGAGATAGAGTATTTTGTGCGTCCCCAGGAGGCAGATAAAAAATTAGAGGAGTGGATTGACGACCGCTTTAGCTGGTATATCAATTTAGGGATAAAAAAAGAAAATTTAAGAAAACGGCCGCACTCCAAAGATGAGCTTGCGCACTATGCAAAAGCGTGCACGGATATAGAGTATAATTTTCCTTTCGGCTGGTCAGAATTAGAAGGCATTGCCAACAGAACTGATTTTGATTTAAGGCAGCATGCCCGGTTTAGCGGGAGAGACCTGCAATATTTTGACGATGTGAAAAAAGAAAGGTTTTATCCTTACATTATTGAACCATCCGGCGGCGTGGATAGGAGTGTTTTGGCGTTTTTAGTGGATGCTTATAATGAGGAAAAGGTAAAAGACGACATACGCGTGGTTTTAAAATTACATAAAGATTTAGCGCCTACGAAAGTGGCAGTGCTGCCGCTTTTAAAGAACCGTCCAGAAATAGTAAAACTGGCAAAATCGTTAGCCAAGGATTTAAAGAAATACTTTATTACAGTTTATGATGACACCGGAGCTATCGGCAAACTTTATCGAAGACAGGATGAGGTGGGAACCCTTTATTGCGTTACGGTGGATGTGCAATCTTTAGAAGATAAACAGGTAACAGTGCGTGACAGGGATACAATGTTGCAGGAACGGGTAGCAATAGATAAGTTAAAAGAATATTTAAAGGATAAGTTAACGTAAAGTAAAACTTTGTTTGAAGCGAAACTTCGAACACAAATAGATAATGGGGAGGCTTTTTAGAAAAAGCGCCTGACCCCTTTTTATTAAAACTAAAGGGAGGTTTAGAGGTAATGGCAAAAAAATTCATTTACTTCTTTGGGGGACAAAGGGCAGATGGAAATGAAAGTATGAAAAATCTCTTAGGTGGTAAGGGTGCAAATTTAGCAGAGATGGCAGGACATAAAGATTTAAGTCTTCCGGTTCCACCGGGTTTTACCATTACCACTGAGGTTTGTATATATTATTATAAAAATAAAAAGACTTATCCCAAAGGTTTAAAAGAAGAGGCCCAGAAAGCAATGGAAAAAGTGGAGAAACTGATGGGTAGGAAATTTGGCGACCCGGATAATCCACTTTTAGTTTCTGTGCGCTCAGGCGCCCGGCGCTCTATGCCCGGAATGATGGAGACAGTTTTAAATGTCGGTTTAATTGAAAAAACAATCCCCGGTTTAATAAAACAAAGCGGCGGTAATGAGCGTTTTGTATACGATGCTTATCGTCGGCTGATTATGATGTATTCTGATGTCGTGATGGAAAAGGCAGCAGGAATTGACCCTTCGACTGCGCTTGAGGGTCATGGTGAGCGAAGTCGAACCATTGAGCCAAAAGATGATGAATCGGGAATCCGCAAGCAACTAGAAAAAATCATGGCTCAGATGAAAAAAGAAAAAGGCTACACTTCAGATACGGATTTAACTACGGATGACCTGAAAAAACTCTGCAGTTCCTTTAAGCAAAGGGTAAGAGAAGTTCTGGGTAAGGAATTTCCTGATGAACCCCGAGAGCAGTTGTGGGGCGGAATCGGCGCCGTATTTTCTTCCTGGAATGGAAAGCGCGCTGTAAGTTACCGCCGTATAGAAGGAATTCCTGATGACTGGGGAACTGCAGTTAGTGTTCAGACAATGGTTTTCGGAAATATGGGAAATAATTGCGCAACCGGAGTAGCTTTTACCCGTAACCCCGGTAATGGCGAGAACGAATTTTACGGAGAATATCTCATTAATGCTCAAGGCGAAGATGTGGTGGCCGGGATTCGCACCCCTGCGCCGATAAATGAGTATTCCAAGTCCGAACATAACAAGGACTTAGTAGCTCTGGAAAAGGCAATGCCCAAAATTTACCAGGAATTATTTGATATCCAGAAACGGCTGGAAAAGCATTACCGCGATATGCAGGATATTGAATTTACCATTGAAAAGGGCCGGCTTTTTATGCTGCAATGCCGTGTAGGAAAACGTAATGGCCCGGCTGCCGTGCGTATGGCTATGGAGATGGTTAAAGAGAAGTTAATTACTAAAGACCAAGCTCTGATGCGCGTAACTCCCGCGCAATTAGAGGAGCTTTTACACCCTGTGATTGATCCTAAAGTAGAGATGACTCATAAACCTTTGGTTAAGGGTTTACCTGCAGGCCCGGGCGGAGCAACAGGACAGATTGTTTTTTCGGCTCATGATGCGGTAGAATGGGCAAAGCTTGGTAAGAAAGTAATTTTAGTGCGCGAAGAAACTAATCCCGAGGATGTTGAGGGTATGCGGCTAGCGCAAGGCATTTTAACTGCCAGAGGGGGAATGACAAGTCATGCCGCACTAGTAGCGCGGGGCTGGGGTAAGTGCTGTATCGTGGGTTGCAGCGCTTTACAGGTTGATTATGCCAAAAAAGAAATCCATATAGACGCAAAGGTTCTTAAAGAAGGCGATTGGCTCACCTTAAATGGCACTAAAGGCAATGTCTACGAAGGAAAACTTCCTATGATGGATGCCTCAGAAGAAAATAAGATTTTGTTGGAATTCTTAAAACTCTGCAATTCGGTTAAGAGATTAGGCATACGCACTAATGCCGATACTCCCGAGGATGCTAAAAAAGCGAAATTCTTTGGTGCTGAGGGCATTGGTTTATTTAGAACCGAGCATATGTTCTATGGTAAAGGTTCGGATGAACCGCTCTTTATCTTGCGTAAGATGATTATCTCCAAAACGCTCGAAGAGAGAAAGAAGGCATTAGATGAGCTGTTTCCTTTTGTTAAAAAAGATATCAAAGGCACATTAGAGGCAATGGATGGCCTTCCAGTCGTCATTCGTTTAATTGACCCGCCTTTACATGAATTTGTCCCTCGCGAGCAAACAAAATTAGAGCAGCTCGCTCGGGATTTAAATATTTCTATGGAGGAGTTAGAAAAACGTGCTGAGGCTTTACACGAGTCAAACCCGATGATGGGGCATCGCGGCGTGCGCTTAGGCGTTACCTATCCTGAGGTAAGCGCCATGCAAATCCGTGCCGTATTTGAGGCAGCTGCGGAACTAATTAAAGAAGGTAAAAAACCTTATCCGGAAATAATGATACCTGTGGTCAGTGACGTAAAAGAATTAAATGACCAGTTAACAATTACTAAAAAGATTTATCAGCAAGTTCTCGCAAAATATAATATCAAAAAAATCAAACATATGTTTGGCACAATGATTGAAATTCCCCGCGCCGTATTGGTAGCAGGTAAGTTAGCGCAAGTTGCAGAATTTTTTTCCTACGGTACCAATGACTTAACGCAAATGGGTTTTGGTTTTTCGCGCGATGACATTGGCGGATTTTTACCTGATTATCTGAAAAAAGGCATTTTACCCGAAGACCCATTTCAGAGTATCGACCAGGAAGGAATCGGCGAGTTAATAAAAATAGGTATAGAAAGAGGCCGTAAGACGCGAAAGGATCTGGAAGTGGGTATTTGCGGTGAGCACGGAGGAGAGCCGCGTTCAGTAGAATTTTGTCATCGTGTAGGCATGGATTATGTGAGCTGTTCGCCATTTCGCGTTCCGATTGCCAAATTGGCTGCCGCCCAAGCAGTGTTGAAAGAGAAGAAATGGAAGCCTTAAAAACTTATCTTAAGGAAATTAGAAACATACCTCTTTTGACTCCCAAACAGGAGATAGAACTAGCAAGAAAGATAAGAAAAGGTAATGAGCAGGCGCGTAAAGGGATGATTCGGGCAAATTTGCGCTTGGTAATTAATATCGCCAAAAGATATATGTATTTAGGAATACCGCTTTTAGATTTAATTGAAGAGGGAAATTTGGGGTTAATGAAGGCAGTGGATAAGTATAATCACAGAAAGGGATTCCGTTTCTCTACTTACGCTGCCTGGTGGATTAAGCAAGGGATAACGCGCTCTATTTCAGAGCAAGGCAAAATGATTCGCGTGCCTGTTTATATGAATGAACTCATTGCTAAGTGGAAGAAGAAAAAGGAGCGATTAACACAGAAACTAAAACGCATACCCCATGATAAGGAAATCGCTAAGAGGCTTAAGTTGCCCAAAGATAAAATAGAGCAGATAAACTTCTGGATGTCCACCTCAACCTCTTCTCTGGATGCGCCAATCGGCGAAGAAGAGGAAAGTCAAATTGCAGATTTAATTGAAGACGAGGCTGCTGTTTCTCCTGATGAAAAAATCGGATATTTTTTAGATAAGGAAAGAATAAAAAACCTTTTAGAAATAATGACGCAGAGAGAAAAGCAGGTCTTAGATATGCGTTTTGGTTTGGCAGGTGGCGAGCCGCAGACATTAGCTGAGGTGGCAAAAAAAATAGGGGTTTCGCGCGAAAGAATCCGTCAAATAGAAGAAGCAGCTTTAAAAAAATTAAGGAAATTTGTCGAACAACAGGAAAAGGAGCTTTGGGAATGAAAAAAATAGATCTAAAGACTTACATTAGAAATATTCCTGATTTTCCAAAACCCGGAATATTATTTAGGGATATAACCACCTTACTTAAAGACAAAAATGCGTTTAGGCAGGCAGTGGATACTCTGGCTAGTAAATATAAAAATAAAAAGATAGATGTGGTAGTGGCAGTAGAGGCAAGAGGTTTTATTTTAGGCGGAGCAATTGCCCATAAATTAGGCGCAGGATTTGTTCCGGTGCGTAAAAAAGGAAAGCTCCCAGCCAAGGCAAATTCTGTAACTTATGACCTGGAATACGGCACAGATACATTAGAGATGCATCACGACGCCATAAAGCCAAATGATAGGGTTTTGATTGTTGATGACCTTCTGGCTACCGGCGGCACGGTTAAAGCAGTAAT
>Ga0315289_10000914_pt1 | contig 45809 bp, 32 predicted proteins | sample YL17G11_40_MG_FD_203452 | JGI IMG/M metagenome (GOLD analysis project Ga0315289, IMG submission 203452) | Sediment microbial communities from Yellowstone Lake, YNP, Wyoming, USA - YL17G11_40 | ecosystem: Environmental > Aquatic > Freshwater > Lake > Sediment | place: USA: Wyoming | collected... | reverse complement strand
CGGTCCGTACTGGCGTTGTCGACAACAAGGATCTGGACGGCCGCGGGGGCGATAGCCTTGAAGTGCTGTTCCGCAGCGCCGAGCCGATCGAGAGTCTCGAGAATGTAGCCGGCCTCGTTAAACGCTGCGATGATCACGGACACCGAAGGCATCTCCACAGCGTCAGCGATCAGTCGACTCGTCGTCCGGTTCATCACGTCCCGAGCCCTCCACCGGCGGTCTCACTTTGAATTGGGCTGGTCCATGTAAACGGATACACAGCCCGTCTAACACGGCACCACTTTCACGGCTTTCTACCCAAATGCCTTATGATAAGTATGTTATCACGCTTCAGACTGGCAGCGTATTTGGATACACCGCCAAGCTGGTCTTGCCAATCGGATAGTTGCGGCACCGGATTTGGGGACATAAACATGAACATAGTTGGGCAGCGGACGAACGAGGTCGGCATCCGCATAGCTCTGGGAGCCGGGCGTTCCGCAGAGCAGGCGTGTCTCGGTCATCGCCCGACCGGCGCGACCGTGTAGATGTACCGCAGTTCGTCGGGTCCGTCGTTGTGGAGTGTGTGCTCCGTCTGCGGCGGGATATAGAGCACCTGGCCCGCCTCCATCGTCAGCGTCTCGTTGCCCAGCAGGACGCGAGCCTTGCCCTGCAGGAACACCAGTAGCTCCTCGTTGTTCTCTGTCGAGTGCCGGTGCATGTCCTCACCCGCCTTGAGCACGACTCGGCCCGACCGCATTCCTCCGGTTTGCGGAGGCCCGGTAAGCAGCGGCTGCTCGATGGGCGCGGGTGAGAGCACGATGCGTTGATAGTGAAGCTTTGTGGGCGCGGTCTGCGTTCCTGTCGTGCAGGCACCAAGGCACAGAGTTGCCGCGCAGAGGCCCATGAGCTTAAACGTGCCGGGCATAGCTATTCTCCTTGTTAACCCGAAATACGGTGACAGGCTACGCTGTCCCAAGCCTTTTGGGAACAGCCTCCGATGCGCGATTCGCGCACCCAAGCGCATGAAAAGGGTCGGAATGGGCATCGCAATCGGCTTTTGCAGACCAACAACTTCCATAGCGATGGCGATTGCGACCCCGATTCCGATGCCGATCTTCTCGGCTGTCTATCTCTATTTTCGAAGCAGCGACCATTGCGGTTTTTTCGAGCGCGTGGACAGCGTAGCCTGTCCCCGCCAAGATGCCATGAGCTTAGAACGTTGCCAGCAACTTGGCTTTTTGTTCCGGTAGATCCTTTTCTTCGAAGCAGAAGCGCATGGTCAGGAAGTTCTGCCGGAACTTCGCAACCTCCTCACCGACATTCCGGCCTTTGACCGCTTCTGCAAAGAGCGCGGCGAATGCGAGGAAATCCTTCTCCTTCATCCCGAAGCGCGTCATCTCGGGAACACCCAGGCGAAGCCCCGAGCTGGCCGTGAAGCTTTCGTCGCTCGGAATCGCCTGGAAGTTTACGACGATATTGTTTTGTTCGAGCCTCCTGGCAATGTCGCATCCATGGGCATAGCCCACCTTGACGACCACCTGGTGGGTTTCGGTGAAGTTGATGGCCGGATCGCCCTGCACATCCAGGCCCTGCTCCTTCAAAGCGCAGGCGAAGGCTTTGGCGTTGGCGATCACCTGCGGCTGGTATGACTTTTTGAACGCATTCATCTCGATCGCGGCCATGAGCAATCCCAACTGCGTTCCCAGGTGGTGATTGCTCGTCATGCCGGGGAACGCGCGCCGGCGCACAGCATTCCAGAGTTCCCATTCGGGCGCGTCTTCCTGGAAATTCATCCCGACCACCCCGCGTTGCGTCCCGAAGAACGTCTTGTGCGTAGAGCCGGTCACGACGTCGGCACCCTCCTTGAACGGCTCCTGGAAGTGTGGCCCGATCAGTCCCAGCACATGGGCCATGTCGTACATGATGATGGGCCGCTCCTTCCTGTCCTTCACCAGTTGCTTAATCTCGGCCACCGGCTCCCGATGAAGCACCATGCTCTTGCCGAAGATGATGATTTCCGGGTTGACCTGCTCGAGGATTTTCGCGGTTTCCGCCACATCGATCCTGAATGGGTTGTCCCGGCAAACGGGAAAGTTGATCACGGCGAAACGCTCGGTGATCGGATCCTTGGCGATGTAGTCGCGGAGCGCCCCCATCGGCTGTGCGCTCAGATGCCCGCCGTAGGTGATGTGGTTGTTCATGGCGAGGCGAATGCGCCCGGGTTCGCGGCGCCGATCGATGCGGTTTCTATAATCCACCATGGCGCTGAACACGGTCATGTTGGCCATTTGGCCGCTGATCAGCCGGGTTTCCACCTGCGGGCATCCCATGAACTCCGCCAGTTCCGCCGCCAACCGATCCTCAACCCAGGCGATGAAATCGGTGCCCTGGTAGTAGAAGACTTCCTGGTCGAGAAACGCCGGCAATTCCCTGTGCTCGGCGTAGCGCGCGACCGGATCCGATACCTGGAGCATGCGGACGAGCGGGGAAGGCGTCATCTCGGACGGGATCAGGTTGATGCAGCGGCGCTGGCGCCATTCGTGGTTATCGAGCGCTTTCCTCAGCAGCAGTCCGGCCTTCTCGAGGCCTTCGCCTATCGCCGGCTCGCGCTCCGGTTTGTGCCAGAGTGCCGGAATCGGACGGAAATACGGAGGCGCCTCCGACCTGCCGTGCCAGTGGACGATCCGGGCTTTCAGCCTGCGCTCGCGGACCATCACTTCCACATCCTGGTCGGGCATCAGGGCCGCATCCACGTAGGCGAGAGCCACTGCCCGCCGCTCATTCTGTTCGGTGATTTTCATGGTGGAGCTTTCGCCCTCAAACTTCCAGTAGGGCGCCACGGTGCCGCTGGTGATCACACCCACCTTCTTGTCCCCGATGAACACCTGGTCGCCCTGGCGCACAACGCCCTTGTCCACAACGGCCAGCGGCCGAATCCGGCGTGGGAGCACCTTGGAAGGTCTGTAGCGGCCTTCCAGGAGCTTCTGCACTTGGACGAACTGGCGGGCGAGCGCTTTGCGGCCGATGAATTTGCCCTTGCGCTCGGAAAAGCTCACGGCGATGCTGGTCAGCGGAAATGCAAACGCGGGGATTTCCTTTCCCTCCGGATCGATGCCGAACTCGTGGCCGTAGAGAGGGAGGCCGCCCTCGAGGCGCAGCGTGTCTCTGCCGCCGAGCCCGACGGGCAGGACGCCCCGGTCTTTGCCCGTTTCGTAGAGCTTCGACCAGACCTTCACCCCTTGCTCCGCAGGAACGAACAATTCAAGGCAGATCGGTTCCGCCGTGTAGCCGGTTCGCCCGATCAGAATCTCGGTGCCTGCGATGGTCACCTTCGACAAGGCATTGCGGAACGGTTTCGGCAGCTTGCCGCCCTCGATCAGTTCCTCCAGGATCTGGCCTGCGAGCGGCCCCTGAAAAGCGATCATGGCCAACTTCGCAGTGTGGTCTTCCATGACGAGGCCGGGGAAGTTCACGGTGTACTGCTGGAAATGGCGCCAGTCCTTCTCCGTGTTCGACGCGTTCACCACCAGCAAGTAATCGCTCTCATCGAAGCGGTAGAGGTAGGCGTCGTCGACCAGACCTCCGTTCTCATTCGGAACCAGCGTGTATTGCGACTGCCACGGCTCGAGGGCTTCCGCATTGTTGGAAAGCACATGCTGCAGAAATGGAATCTGGTTTGCGCCCTTGAAGCGAAATCGGCCCATATGGCTGACGTCGAACAACCCGGCGAACTTGCGCGTGGCCAGATGCTCCTGAAGGATGCCGGTCTCGTACTGCACCGGCATGTCCCAACCGCCGAAATCCACCATTTTTGCCCCGTGATCGCGGTGCCATTGGTTCAAAGGCGTTTTCTTGAGATCACTTGCCGTCACGGTGTTCTCTCCTCTGCTCATAAAAGGTTGTTAAGATGCCTGAAGGCATGGACGCTGCCGGTTTAGCGAGTGAAGCCTCCAGTCGGAATAAGACATAAATGATTGATCCGAAGGAAGGCCGGGCGCAATCAAAAAGCGCAATGCATTTGCTCAATGGGATCCTCCGCGCCGAGACGCGGATGCGTCGACTGATGGCACTCAGGAAAGGGCACGAAGGTCCGGGTGGCACTATCCTGCTTTGGTTCTGGCTCGTCCGGGTTGGGATGATCTCAAGGATGAATGCCGATACAAAAGAACAGCTCATCACCCGTCGGTCTTCACTGTGACCGCCTTGCCGGAGTATTTTACGACTCGGTCGGGGTGGTCAGTTTCTTCGCCGCCTGCGCCGAAGCCGCGGGCACGGTTGTGCCAAAGCGTGTGGCAGCATACTCAGTTCTTTGGCAACCATGAAACCTTCACTTCGCCCTCGACCGCCTTGTACTCCGGGTCGCCGGTGACGAGATCGGCTTTGTGCTTCTTGGCTAGGGCGGCAGCGAAGGCGTCCGCAAGGCTGAAGCTGAAGCGGGATTTCAGGTCCGCCGCCAGGTCCGCGAGTTCGCGATCGGCCGGATGAAACTCGATTGGCAGCACGATGAGGATCTTGGCTGCCTCTTCCCACGCCTCGGCGCCGTCCTTGCGCAGAATCATATACTTGACCTCGGCATAGTTCACCTCGGTCATGTGTGCGGGCTTGTCGGCCTTGCTGGCTTTCTGAAGCAATTGCTTGACCGGCGCTCCCGCCGGCTTGCCCCGGAAGTAGGCGATGAGGGCGAAGCTATCGAGAACCGTGGCGGGCATATTTGGCTTCCTCCTTCTCTCGCTCCTCGCGTTTGTGCTCGGCCCATTCCTCGGCCAGCGGCTTGTCGCTCGGCTTACGCTTCAGGAGGCCGAAACCACGCTCAATCATCGCTGCAGTTACGGGTCTGAGCAGGATGCCCTCCGGTGTGGCGGTGACGATGGCGCGGGTGCCGTCCTCGATGGCGAACTCCCGTCGCAGCCACTGCGGGATAACTATCTGGCCCCGCCTCATGAAATGAACCGTATCCGACTTGGCTATTGTTTTCATGGAAGTAATCTGACATATTTCGCCAAATCTGTCAATAAAACATAAATCAGATCAATGTCACAACGAATGATTAATGCATCAATGCCAGATCATCCTCGAACAATAGGCACAAGACGTCAGCAACCTCCGTCTGACGCCGGACGCCGGCCGGCGACGCGTTTTTGGCGTATGGAACGGTATGGGGGTCGGTGCCCGACCTGGGCAAGTCAATGGGATTCCAAGAGGATGTCCTCTAGCAAACCTCTAAAAATCGGTCCTGCGTGAAGTTTTGATCCTGATCAAATCCGATGTACTGGACTCTTTGTCTTGCGGCACGAAGGGAAAGCGACCTGGCGTGGCATTGGCTGGACCCAAGCACGCCAAGTGATCACAGCCAGTTTGTCAGAACCTGGGCATGTAAAGCCCTTTGGACCCGCACGGTGTAGCAACGAGGAAAAGCTCGGTTTGCGCCGCCAAACCTGGTCCGATCATTTCCCCGGGTTGACTGCCCCGCCCTGCTTCATCACCCATGAGGCGATGGTCTGGATAACCTCCTGCGGAATGTGCGCTTCGATGCCGTATTCAGCGCCTGTGGGTTGACCTTCGACGGGGAGGAACAGGTGGCTGAGGTTCGGAAAGAAGTGCGCCTCGCGCATTTCAGGCGGTTTCGATGCCAGTGCCTGCAATGCAAGATCGTAGTCCACCTTGGGCACCTGGATGTCCTTGCCGCCCTGCAGCACCAGCACCGGCGCCTTCAGGTTCTTCAGCGCAGCCTGCGGATCGCGGCTCAGGAAATCGCGCCAGTAGTGCACAGGCGCGTAAAACACGACTTCATCTTCCTTCGCCTCGCCGGAACGGACACGGGCGAATGACTTTTTCAGCTCGTCGAGTTTCGCGGTGATTTCCTGGTCCGACATCCCAGCCAGCTTGAGCTGAAACGCGAGCTGCTCGGCAATGACCTGATCGAGCGGGCGTTCGGAAGCTGCCATCAAAATGGCGCCGCGCGTCTCGGCCCGGTCGGCGATCACGGGGGCAAACATTGCGCCCTGGCTGTGGCCAAGCACAAAGATGCGCTTGGGATCAGCTTCGGGCAGTGTGCGCGCGAACTGCAAAGCGGCGACGGCGTCGGCGATGGTTTCCTCCTCGACCGTCAACGTTTTCACGTCGAGCTTGCCCTTGAAGGCGAACGTCCGTTTGTCGTAGCGCAACGAGCCGATGCCGGCTGCAGCCAGGCCCTGCGCGAGGTCGCGGAAAGGCTTGTTCGGGCCGATGGTCTCGTCGCGGTCATTCGGCCCGGAACCGTGCACCATGACCACGACAGGCACCTTGCCGCCCGCGTTTGCGGGCAGGCAGAGCGTGCCGGGGAATTTCAGCGAACCGCTCAAGAACTCTACACTGCGCTCCACGAAGGCAGCGGAGGCAGCAGGCTCCGACTTTGCTTTGGGGGACAGGGCAAAGCCTTCGCGCACCAGTTCGACATCCTGCACCGGGACAAAGACACGCATCAGCCTGTTGGTCTCGACCTCTGCCCAGAACTCCGTCAATAACGATGCGGCCTGCAACGTGTACTTCTGGACGCGAATGGATTGGCCGTTCAGTGTGGCCGGTTCATCACCGGCTTTGGAGATTTTGCCGCTGATCGCGACCAGCGCCTGGGGAACCACAAACGTCCAGGGAGAAGCTGTCCCTGATTTGGCGATGCTGTCCAGCAGCACCTGATAATGCGCCGTAATCATATTGTCCAGCACGAGCGCCGCCGGTGTGAAAGGAACCGTCTTGGTTTGCTCCTGGCCGGAGGCACTCACTCTCATTAGGATCTGATCGCCCTCGCGCCAGGCTTCGATCACCTGATTGCCTCCGGCCTGGAGTTTGTAGCGGACCAGCGTGAGGTCGGGCGTCAGTGTCTGCTCGTGAGTCGCGTCCATAGAACGGTCGCCTCTCTGAGTGTGTAACTTGCCCGCGAGACGGCAACCATCAGCGGTCTTGGTGATCTCGTATTCCTCGGTGCCGGTCATTATTGATCCGACACGAAGGCGGAATTTGTTCGTTTCCTGCGCGGCCGCACGGGCCGACAGCATCACAAGTACAGATAGCATGCAGATCCACAATCTACGCATATGACCTCCGGAGCGGAATGGACGCTTCGAAAATATCATGAAAAGAGTTGCTGGGATCATGCGTTTTTGGGAAAAACAGGCGCTGAGATGCTATCCGTGGCAGCCCATCGATTGCCCTTGCCTCAAGATGCCGAAGACCCCAGAATGAGAGTTGCTCTGGCGCTGCAGAAGGTTTGCGTAGAGGCATCTTTCGCTGCGAAAATATGGAGGATCCGTCAATGAACATTTGGTTGCGTCGCGTATGGGTGCTCGCGGTCGCGGGGGCACTCGTTGGATCATTCACGATCCCGCGCCTCGGCGCTCAGGCGCCGGGCACAATCAACCCGGCGTTCTTCAAGGACATTTATTTCCGGCCGCTCACAGTCTTCAGCCGCGGCGGGCGCGCCACGGCCGTCGCCGGGGTGCCGTCGAATCAGCAGGTGTACTACATGGGCTGCGCGGGCGGAGTTTGGAAGACGACCGACGCGGGCGCGACCTGGATCCCCGTCACCGATGGTCAGATCAATGCGGGATCGATTGGCGCCATCGCCGTGGCCGAATCAAATCCGGACATCGTGTACGTCGGCACCGGCACGGCCGAGCCGCGCGGCAACGTCTCGAACGGGGACGGCATGTATAAATCCATAGACGGCGGCAAGACGTGGCAGCACATCGGTCTCGAGAAGGCCGGCCTCATCGGACGCATCGTTATCCACCCGCAGAATCCGGATCTGGTATACGTGGCGGTCGTCGGCAACATCTTCGGGCCCAACAAGGAGCGCGGCGTTTATCGCTCGAAAGACGGCGGCAAGACGTGGGAACAGGTGCTGGCGCTAAGCGAAAACACGGGCGCTGCAGACGTCACCATGGACGTGAAGAACCCGAGCACGCTCATCGCCTCGATGTGGACCGTGCGGCGGCAGCCGTGGACGATCGACTCGGGCAGCATGCAGGATGGGCTGTTCCGGTCAACTGACGGCGGCGATCACTGGACGAAGCTCACGAGCGGCCTGCCGGCCAAAGTGCTCGTCGGCAAGATCGGCGTTTCGATTTCGCGGGCGAATCCGAAGCGCGTGTACGCGCTCGTGGAAGCTGCGGAAGATCAAGGCGGAATCTTCCGCTCCGACGACGGCGGCGACACGTGGACGCGCACCAACACCACGCGCAACCTGCAGCAGCGCGGCTTCTACTACATGCGGATTTTCGCGGATCCGGCGGATGCCGACACGGTCTACGCCGTGAACACCGGCGCCTACAAGTCCACTGACGGCGGCAAAACGTTCACCACCCTGCGGCCCGCGCACGGCGACCACCACGATTGGTGGATCAACCCGCTCAACAACAAGGCGATGGTCGAATCGAATGACGGCGGCGCAAACGTGTCGCTCGACGGCGGCGCAACGTGGTCGGCCGAGAACAACCAGCCGACCGCGGAGATTTACCGCATCGAAGTCGACACGCGCTGGCCGTATTGGGTGTACGGCGCTCAGCAGGACAACAGCACCGTCGCCGTGCCGAGCAACAACGTCGGCGAGACTTATGGCGTCGGCGGCGGCGAGAGCGGCTACATCGCGGTCGATCCGCGCAACTACAACATCGTGTACGCCGGGAGTTACGGCGGTGAGGTCTCGCGCATGGATCGGGGGCTGGGCATCAGCGAAAACGTGAGGCCGTATGCAGACGAAGAGACCGGCCAGCGCGCGTCAGACATGAAGTACCGCTTCCAGTGGAACGCACCGATCAGGCTGTCACCGTACAATCCGGACATCGTCTACACAGCCTCGCAGGTGGTGCACCGGTCGACGGACGGCGGCCACAACTGGGAAGTCATCAGTCCCGATCTAACGCGCAATGACAAGTCCAAGCAGGATTACTCGGGCGCAAAGGGCGTCACACGTGATAATACGGGCGTTGAGGTGTACGACACGATCTTCGCGTTCGAGGAATCCCCTGCGACGGCCGGGCTGCTGTGGGCGGGCAGCGACGACGGCCTGCTCCACATTTCGCGCGACAACGGGAGGCGCTGGGACAACATCACGCCGCCCGGGCTGCCGGAGTTCAGCACGATCAACGCGATCGATCTCTCGGCGAAAAATGCGGCGCACGCCATCATCACGGCGTACCGCTTTATGCTCAACGACTACACGCCGTACGTTTACGAGACGAGCGACTACGGCAAAACGTGGAAGCGCCTTGCCGACGGAACCAACGGCATTCCTGTCGGGTTCGCCACGCGCGTGGTGCGTGAAGATCCGGACATGCCCGGGCTCTTGGTCGCCGGCACCGAATACGGGATGTTCATCTCGTATAACGACGGCGGCCACTGGCAGCCCTTCCAGCTCAATCTGCCGGCTGTGCCGGTCATGGACTTGAAGTTCTACCGTCACAACCTGATCGTCGCCACCGAAGGCAGGGGCTTCTGGATTCTTGACGATGTTCCGGTCGTCGAGGGGCTCAAAAACATCGCTCAAAGCGATACTGGTGTGTTGTTCAAACCGGTCGATGCGTATCGCTCGGGCGGTGGAGGTCGAGGTGGCGGCTTTGGCGGCGGGGGGAGTACGGTTCCTCCGCCCACATTCTATTACTGGTTCAAAGATGAGCCGACGAGTCCGGTCACGCTTCAAGTGACTGACGCGGCCGGCACGGTGGTGTTCACTGCGACAGGCCAGCCGGGTGCCGGGATGGTGCCGCAGCCGCCGCCACTCATACCCACGCCTGGAGCAGCGGCCGGTGGCGCTCGCGGCGGCGGTCGAGGCGGTGGCGCAGCTGGCGCCGCAGGCGCGGCCGCTCAAGCAGGTCGAGGCGCCGGTGGCGGCCGTGGCGGTTTCGGCGGCGGACCGGCAACGATCAGCGCACATAAAGGGCTCAACATTGCGACTTGGGCTCCTACGAGCTTGCCTGCGCCGTTCACGGTGCCGCGCGGCATCGTCATGTGGGGCGGCGGTGGCGGCCAGGGCCCGAAGGCGGCGCCGGGCGTTTACACGGTGAAGTTGAGTGTGGGGGCGTGGTCACAGATGCAGACGTTCCGGCTTAACCCGGATCCGCGATATCAGCCTGCGATGACTGACACCGATGGCGCCGCGCAGTTGAAGATGGCGCTCGAGGTCGGCGGCTGGATCAAGGCACTCTATGACAACCTCGCGAAGATCCGCGATGCGAAGCAGCAGGCGGCGACGATTGCCCAGAAGACGACGTCGCTCGCCGCAGCCGCAAAGACGCTGACGGACAAACTCGTCGCGGTCGAAGGCGACATGACCCAGCTCCAGGGCGAAGCGAGCCAAGACGCGCTCAACTTTCCGGGCCGAACGGACAACCAGCTAATCGTTCTCTACCAGAACATCGTTAGTGCGGAGCGAAAGCTGGGGACGCCCGTGACTGAGCGATATGCGGACATAAAACCACAGTACGAGCAGTTGATGCAGAGGGTAACCACGACGCTCGCATCGCAGGTCGCGACGTTCAACACGGCTGCTGCCCAGGCGGGCGTAACACCGGGAATCGTGATCAAATAACCGCGAGCGTTTCTAACCGCCAAGACTCCAAGGCGCCAAGGTTGTTGCGGGAACAATTTTGGTCTCAATTGGTTGTGTAATCTCCTAGACGTTAGAAATACTCAAAGGCGAGCCTTATTGCCTTAGTATGTTCTAAGAATCTCATTGCAACCAGGCCTAGAGACGGCTATCATCGGTGAGCAGATCTTGAGTTCGCATTCTGCGGAAGATGTTGATTTGAAGAATCGGCCCTACTGCATTACCCGAACAGGGGTGAGGAAGGGGCCGCTGGTGGAGATTGGCAGGCTTTGAGTCGTGCTAATTCTCCCACAGCTGGGAAACGCCCCTGATTCCGCTGGATCTCCCTGGCTGATCCCCAAATCTTAGGCCTAGGTGTAGGTATCGCAATAGGAGTGGTGCCTGTCCGGGGCCACGGCAGTCACGGCTGATCTCGCGAAAAGGCCAACGCTTCTCGCGAGGCACAAGCAACCGAGGGTTTCACTTTTCTGAGATCTACTCGATCGCAGAAGAATTGTGGGGGCGGAGCCGGGCGGTCGCAGCCTGGTTTCGAGAGTCGAATATCTTAAAAGCCGAGGATCGATTATGAACCGCTTTATTTTCACGCTTGTCACCACCATGCTCCTCGTCACGGCAGTCAGCTTGTGCTGCTATGGACAAGGCGGCGCAAGCTCTTCGCTGACAGGGACCGTCATCGACCAGTCCGGTGCGGTCATCCCGGGTGCGGAGGTCACGGTCAAGAACAATGCTACTGGCGCGGAGGCCAAGACCGTCACAGCTGCAAACGGGACCTTCTCCATCCCAGCACTGAGCCCCGGCACTTACAGGGCTACCATCACCATGCCGGGCTTCAAGCAATCGGTCGTTGAGAACATCGTGCTTGTTGCGGCTGCGCCTTCCACGATCCGCGTTACTCTCCAGGTCGGCGGCAGTGACCAAACCGTCACGGTGGTGGCCGGCGCCGATGTGCTGCAGACGCAAACAGCAAATATCACCACTACGCTGGTTCTCAGGCAGGTTTCCAACTTGCCGCTGGCGACGCGCAACGCAATGGACTTCCTTATTTTCCTGCCGGGCGTGAACACCACCGGAGGGACCCGCAACTCCGACGTTGTAGGCCTGTCGGGTGCCGCGATCAATATCACGATCGACGGCGTCAACACGCAAGATAACTACGGCAAGTCGGGCGACGGATTCTTTACAATGCTCCAGGCGCGCCTGGACGCCATCGAGGAGGTCACCATATCCACGGCCACGCCGGGATCGGAAAGTGCCGGCCAGGGCGCCGTCCAGATCAAGTTCGTCACACGTTCGGGGAACAACGATTTCCGCGGCAGCGCTTACTGGTACCATCGCAACCCGGCGCTCAATTCCAACTACTGGTTTAACAACCGGGATCTCACACCCACCTACAATGGCACGCGCACCCCGTGTACTGCTCAGCAGCTGACCAATGAGTGGGACAAGTGCAAAGCGCCCCGCGACCGGGTGCTGTTCAATCAACCGGGTTTTCGTTTGGGGGGCCCCATCACGCCGCCGAAAGCGCTTTTCGGCCCCTTGGCATTTTCCGGCCGCGACAAGGCCTTCTTCTTTGTCGACTACGAAGAATACCGGCTCCCCAGCCAGGCCACGCGGTTGCGGACGGTCTTCAATCCGCTCGTTGATCAAGGCATCTTCCCGTACAGGGGGGCGGGAGGCGTGACCAAGCAGGTAAACCTGCTGCAACTGGCAGCCGCCAATGGGCAGACTTCCACCATGGATCCGACCATCCAGAAGCTGCTGGCGGACATTCGCCAATCGACTTCCAAGGGCACCCTTATCCAGCAGACCGACCCCGCATACATGGATTTCAAATTCACAAACAGGGCCTTGGACATCCGTAAGTTCATCACGAGCCGCCTCGACTTTAATCTGACGAGCCGGCATCGTCTGGAGGGGAGCTGGAACTACTCAATCTATGACCTCACCATAGACCTGCTGAATAGTGGCGATCCGAGCTACCCGGATTTTCCAAGCATCAACGGATACCTGGGACTCCGCTTTTCCACGGCCATTGCGCTCCGTTCCACTCTGACGTCGAGGCTTGTGAACGAAGCGCGCGCAGGCATGCAAGGCGGGCCTGGTCTCTTTGGCCCGGAAGTCAACGCTGGCATGTTTTCCGGATCGCTGGCCAATCAGGAGGGCTATTCCCTGGGCATCAGTGCGGCGGGCATCGACAATGCCTACCGCAGCACTTCCCCCAGCCGCCGCACCCCGCCATATACATTGTTCGAGGACACGCTGAATTGGAGCAAGGGGTCGCACAGCCTGAGCTTCGGTGCCTCGTTCAGCAACACCGGCATGTGGACATGGAGCCAGACTGTTGTGCCATCAATCGGCTTCGGGGTGGACACCAACTACGACCCGGCGAGATCCATGTTTGACGCGCAGCATTACCCGACAAACTTCCCTGAAATAGCTTCAGGCGATGTCGGCACGGCGCGCAGCATCTACGCGGTGTTGACCGGGCGGGTCACCTCCATTGGCGGCAATGCGGTTCTAAACGAGGAGACCCTCAAGTACGCGTACAACGGACCGCGGGTCGCCCGTGCACACCAGCGGGAGTTGGGATTTTTCGTGCAAGACTCCTGGCGGATGCGGCCGAATCTGACGCTCACCTATGGATTACGCTATGAGCTGCAGCTTCCCTTTGTTCCCCTCAACGATGTGTTCTCCCGGTCCACCATCGCGGATGTTTGGGGGCCCTCCGGGGCAGCCAGTTTGTTCAAACCCGGCGCAACCGGGGGCAAGGAAACGGAGTACCTTCTGTATAAAAAGGGCGATCCTGCTTACAACATCAACTATAAGGCATTCGCCCCGTCCTTCGGTTTTGCCTGGAGTCCGAAGGTGACGGGTGGCTGGCTCGGACGACTCCTGGGCAGCAGTGGGCAGACCGTGTTCCGCGGCGGTTACTCGATCGCCTACAACCGCTATGGCATGAGCACCTACGCCGGCATATTCACCTCCAATCCGGGCCAGACTCTCACCGCCTCACGCAACATGACTCTCGGCAACCTGGTAACCAACGTTGGGACCGATGTGCTCCCCGTGCTGTTCCGTGAGAAAAACCGTCTCAGTCCTCCTCCATTCGCGGACGCGCCGACATATCCCCTCAAACCGACGATCAGCGATTCGGTCCGTGCGTTCGATCCCAACCTCCGCACCCCGTACACCATGTCCTGGTCGTTCGGGCTGCAACGCGAGCTGACTAGAGACATGGTGCTCGAAGTGCGGTATGTGGCCACACGCAACCTGCAGCCGTATTACACCTATAATCTGAACGAGCGCAACATCGTCGAAAACGGCTTCCTCGACGAGTTCAAACTGGCGATGGCTAACTTGCAGGCGAACATAGCGGCGGGGCGCGGAAACACATTCAAGTACGCTGGCGCGGGAACCGGCACCTTGCCGTTGCCGATAACCCTTGCCTACTTTAGCGGCATCGCGGCATCCCAGGCCGGAGATGCGACGAAGTACACTTCGTCGAATTTTGTCAGCACTACCTATGTGAACACGTTGGCGCGCACCAACCCGAACCCGGGGAGCTATGCGGGCAGCCTTTATGGCGACGCGACGCGGCGAGCTAATGCTCTGGCTGCCGGTTTATCTGCCAACCTGTTCGTGGTAAATCCGTACGTCAGCAGCAACCAGATCACCGGAAACGGCGGTCAGAACATGTATGACTCGATGATGATGGAAGTGCGCCGGCGCATGGCGAAGGGGTTGCTGGTTCAAGCCAATTACACCTTTGCCAAGAGCCTTGGCACAGGGTCGCCTTCGTTCCGTTCGCCTTGGGTCAAGACTCGTGGCAGCACCCTGCCGCACGCGTTCAAGATCAACTGGGTCTACGAGATGCCGTTTGGACGCGGCAGGATGATCTTCAATAATACCCATGGCGTAATCGACCGTATCATCGGAGGTTGGGAGTTTCAGGGAGCTGGCCGTATACAGGCCGGCAATCAGCTGAACTTCGGCAATGTCCGGCTGGTCGGCATGACGCTGGACGAACTCCGGGATGCGGCCGGACTGCGCTTTGTCGATGCGAGCCGGCTCCTCTATTACCTGCCGGATGACGTCATCCAGAACACGATTAAGGCCTTCAGCACGAGCGCGATTACGTCGACCGGCTACGGCTCTTATGGAGTGCCCACCGGCCGCTACGTGGCGCCTGCGAACACCGCGGATTGCGTTCAGATTTATAACGGTCAGTGCGCGCCTTATACCAACTATATCAGGGGGCCCGGATTCGCGCGCTTCGACCTGAGCCTTGTGAAGAGGATCCGTTTTACAGAGTCGAAGAACTTCGAGCTCCGCGCTGAATTCCTGAATGCCTTCAACAACATCAATTTCTACGGTGTGACCTGCACCAGCAGCAGCCTGACCTGCGGCCAGGTGACGTCGGCATACACGGACGCGCGTGAACAAGTGGATCCAGGCGGACGCCTGGTTCAGCTCGTCATGCGCATCAACTTCTAACCCTCAAGAGCAAATCCTGAAGACCTCCAAGACCAGGAACGCGTCCAGCGGTCTTGGAGGTCTTCATTGCCTCCGCAGTCTGCACTTACCCCGGCTCTCTACCGTCTCCCCGGCCACTTCAACGCCGCATCGCTGAGTCTCCGCTCCTTCATCAACTTCTCGATGTCCGGAATCTCGATCGGCACAAACACCGACAGATTCTCATAGCCGGACTGCGTGATCAGCGCGTTGAACGACGAGCCATAGGATCCGTACTTCTTGAACACGAAATCGGCATCGGCCTGAAGCTCGTATTCGTACATTCTGGGCCGCGCGTCGCGCCGCTCCCCAAGATCGTGGCAACGGGCCAGGGCGCTTTCCGACCAATTGCGCGCCAGGCCGGCCAGCCAGAGCGATTTCGAACAGCTGAAGCGGTTGAAAGCTGTGATGGGGGTTGCAACGGGAGTTATAATCATTGCCTGGCGGCGAGCTGGCGATCATCGTGAGAGGCGCTGTGATCGGGATCTTTGACGCCACCAGCGCGCAGTTGCACCAACTGCCGATGACAGCGGGAGGATCAAGGTGGCGCTCGCGGCGATCTGCCCATGGGTCCGCGCGTTCGACCGCTCCCGCTACACACCATTATGAAGAGGACGGCGTTGGTGAAGACGGGAAACAGGCGGCCAAGTGCCCCATGTCAGGAATCCTAATGGAGCAACCCACATAGGAGCGTAAACATGAGTCGATCGTATTGTGTTCGTAGGTGGTTGGTGGCGCTCGGGCTGGCGTTCGTCGCCGCCGGCATTCTGGAGGCGCAGCAGCAGAAGCAATTTGAACCGCAGGTGGGGCAAGCAGGCAAGGACGTGGTCTGGGTGCCGACGCCGCAGGTGTTGGTCGAAAAGATGCTCGACATGGCGAAAGTCACGCCGCAGGACTACGTGATCGACCTCGGCTCGGGCGATGGACGAACCGTAATTACTGCCGCCAAGCGGGGCGCTCGGGCGCTTGGCATCGAATACAACCCCGACATGGTCGACTTGTCGGGGCGCAATGCCGCCGAAGCAGGCGTCGGCGAAAAGGTCACGTTCGTCAAGGCCGATTTGTTCGAGAGCGATTTTTCGCAGGCCACGGTGATCACCATGTTTCTGCTGCCCGAAATCAATCTCAAGCTGCGCCCAAAGCTCCTGGATATGAAGCCGGGCACGCGTGTCGCGTCGAACAGCTTTACCATGGGCGAATGGGAGGCTGACGAGACTGTCACAGTGGAGGAGGGTTGCACGAGCTGGTGCACGGCCTATCTCTGGATCGTACCTGCGAAAGTGGAGGGGACGTGGCGGCTCGCGCAGGGTGAGCTCACGCTCAAGCAAGACTTTCAGATGATTTCCGGCACGCTCGCTTCGGGCGGCAACAAAACGCCGATCAGCGGCAAGTTGACCGGCGATCAGATCCGTTTCAGTGCCGGCGATGCTCAGTACACCGGCCACGTGGACGGCAACACTATGTCGGGAACCACCAAATCCGGCACGGGCAACGGCACTTGGAACGCAACGCGCGTGACGAAAGGGATTGGGGCCGTGTCTCCAAAATCCAAGATTCGGATTGTGGCCGCACCAGTAGGAGTTTCAGATGTGATTAACAACTTCTGCTGGTGCGTCCCCACGCGATTAGAGGTAATTCTAGAGCGTATGTGCACGAACGAGCCGCGATGAGTACGGACTTGGGATGACCGCTACCTAGCCCTCATCCAATCCTTGAGAATCGCCGATTGCAGCGCGTCCGGGTTGGCAATCGGAATGATCTTGAAGCTCCGCTGCATCTTATGCCCCAGAGTGACCTCGGCTTCGATGTCCTTGCCGGCGCGTGCCACGGCGAGCTTGATCTTGTCCCCGGGCTTTTTGGAAGCGATGGCCGTGTTCAAGGTTGCGGCGTCGACCTTGGCGCCGTCCAGCGCCTTGATCTCATCGTTTGCGCTCATCTTGGCCTGCTGGGCGGGTGAATCCCCCTCGATGGCGGAAATGACCAGCTTGCCATTTACGTCCTCGACGACCGCACCGAGATAGGAGTCGGGCTGCTCCGTGGGCTTCTCGAGTTCGAGGCCCGCGTAGCCGAGATACTTGTTATAGTCGATGTCCTTCGTCGTCGAGGCGTAGTCGAAAACCTCTTTCAGAGAAACGCCGGCGACGTTTTCGCAGACCGCACGGAACTCCTCGTCCGTCCATCCGCGTTTGAGCTGCTTGTAGTATTTCTGATAAAGCGTCTGCATGACGGTGTCGAGCGACTTCTTGTTTTTCGTCTCATGGCGGATCTTGAAATCGAGCAGCAATCCCAACGCGGCGCCTTTGCTGTAATAGGAGATCGATTTCGAGATTCCACCCTTGCCCCGGCCGCCGAAAGGCCCTTGGGTCCAGGTGTTCCAGCTCGACTGGGTCGCGGATTGGAAGAGATGACCGGCGTTGTTTTCGTAAGCGGCGATGTCTCTGCGGAAACTGTCGAGAAGCTCCTCCTGATTCATGAAACCGGCTCGTGCCACCATCAGGTACTCGTAATAGGAGGTGAAGCCCTCAGACACCCAGAGCATGTTCGTCAGGTTGGCCTTGTCATAATCGAATGGCCCGAGGGCGATCGGGCGAATGCGCTTGACGTTGAAGTTGTGGAAATATTCATGCCCCAGGAAATTCAGCTCACGAATCGTGCCCGCCCTTGTATCCAGAGCAGGGCTGCCCGTGAATGGGACCAACGCAGAATTCAGGTGTTCGATGCCGCCACCGCCGGAACCGTACCCGAGGAACGTGTAATGCTTGTACGGGATTTCGCCGATGACCGCGATGCCCTGCTCGACGACGGCTTTCAGATTCTTCATGAATTGCTCACGGTTGAAATTGTCTCCCAGCTTGTAGCCGATGAAATAATGGGGAACGCCTTTGATCTCGAACGACGGCAAGGATTCCAGGTTACCCATCAGGATCGGGCTGTCGTACAGGACGTTGAAGTCCGGGGCTACAAGCGTATGGGGCTTATCCGGCGATGCGGGATCGAGGCTGGTCGCGATCGAACTCCAGCTCGGGTTCAGTTTGATCTCGACGGTCACGGGGTGCGCGATCTGGCCGGCGACGTACATGAAGACACCCGTGCCCACAATGAAACCCCGATCTTCGCCGAGATACGGGTTGGCGACAAACGAGGACGTGGCCAGTGCGTCATAAGTCGCCACAACGACCGGGGTACTGCTGGTTTGCACCTTCCAGTCGTTTGCCGAGACCTTTTCCCACTTGAGTTCCTTCCCTGCGCCGTCCTCGGCGTGAAAATTCTGCACGTTTTTGGCAAAGTCAAATATCCAGTAATAGCCTGGTGACCAAGCGGGCATCTTGAAGTCCTGTGCCGTGCCTTTGAGTCCTTCGCAGCGAAAAACCACATGATAGATATGGGTGCTCGGCTGCTCCATGGAGACGGTGAATGCCATAGTTCCCTCCGGCCTCTGGCCGGACGCGAATGTTATGGCGAGCAGGAATATGGCACAAAAAACGGTCAGTCGGGACCTGTTCCTCATGTTGGCTCCTTTCAACTGAGACAAACGATGATGCCTGTCCGGCCGGCGTCGGCCTTAGCGACGGATTCGATTGCGGATTCTGATTGTATAGCGCATTTTCACAAAAATACAAAAACTCTTTGCACGATTGGGTGCAATCAAGAGTGGGAGTCAGGCTCCATCCAGAGCGACACGAGGTTGAGCTGGATAGTGACGGTTTTTGCGGACCCGACAGACCGGCCGCGATAATGCCAACCGCAAAGACCTCGAAGACCTCTAAGAGTTTGTCCTGGAGGCTATGTCTATTCATTCGGGGCTCGGCGGAATACGCACGCTTCTGGACCCACACATGGGCGGCCTCCGGCCAGCGACTTTGTCCGGGCGCTGTGGGAAAACGCAAGATGTTCAAGAACGCAATCAATGTTTGGGGATGGGTGCGTTTTCCCAAAGCGCCCGGGCAAAGTCACTCGCGCGCGCAGCGCTGGCCCATGTGTGGGTCGTAGAAGCGAATCCCGCTCCCTTTGTTTCTTAGAGGTCTTGGTGGTTCGTTTTTCGCTTAAAATCGTTGGGCAGAAGCTGACGACTTGCCTGGAGTTGACTCCCACTTCCAATTGCACCCTGCACGATTTGCTCGGGGCATGTGAGTCTTGCGGTCTGCATTTCGGAGGACCAAAAATGGCGCACCAAAACAAACGCTAGGGCTCCCTACGCCCCTTTCAAACAAGCTCATCTCCCTCTCGATTAACGAGTTCTGCTGGTGCGTCCCCGATACAAAGGGAACCTGAAGGGCCTCTCGGTGTCAATATTGTTTAAGAAATGGAAGGAAGGAGGTTGTGTGTCCCACTCCTGTGGTTGACTTTTCTGCATGCTAATATTCAGGTTCTTTCTTAAAATAAGTAGATAGCAGTTCATCAGCATCGGAGGATGGCAGTGAATCGTTTTGTTTGTTTCTGTTTTTGCTCGTTTTTTGTTTTTTCCGCCACATCTAACGCTCAGACAAAAGTGAATCCCGCCGGCCACTGGGAGGGTAGCATTGCGCTCCCTTCCGGCGAACTGAAGGTGATCGTAGACCTCGACCGTGATGCCAAGGGCACCTGGATCGGTGATTTCGATATTCCGGACCAGGCGGTAAAAGATCTGCCCCTGAGCAACGTGTCCGTTTCGGGCGAATCAGTCAGCTTTGGGCTTCCCGGAGGTCAGGGCAATCCCGTATTTAAGGGGAAGCTGTCCGATGATGGCACCACCTTGTCAGGGGAATTCTCTCAGGCGGGCAGTAGCGCGCCATTCACGTTGAAGAGAACCGGGGAGGCCAAGGTTTCCGTGCCCACCCAGATTCCAGCAATACCGGAGAAGTTCACGGGCAAATGGGAAGGGAAATTGGACACTTCTGGGGGTTCAGTTCACCTCAATTTTAATCTTTCAAACAAGGACGGTTTTGCCGTTGGCACTATCGACAGCCCGGATCAGGGGGCTATGGGAATACCGATCAGTCTCATCAGTGCCGGCGAGAATTCGCTCAAAATCGAAGTGAAGCTCATCCCCGCGGAATACAATGGCAGGCTGAGCGAAGATGGAAAAACACTGACCGGCGAGTGGTCGCAGGGCGGCAAAGCATTCCCGTTGGTGCTGACGAAGAAATAGTCACGCGACCCAAACTTCTGGTGCTCCTGCGATGCAGCCCTGGGCCGACTAAGAACTGCTGGAAGGCTGGTACAGGGCCATGGCATGCCTCGTTAGGTTGATGCGTCCGTGGCCTTTTCTCTCTTTGCGCTCCAGGTGGCATCGCCGAGCTCGCCTATCACCGCGTTCCCCTTCATCGTCTGACCATCTTCGGCGACCTCACCCGCAAACGACATCGTGACCGACTCTCCTTCAGCGACCATCGTAAATGAGAACTGGATCGCGCGCTCTTTGAGCGTGCCTTCGAGTTGAAACGTGCCGTAGCGGCCGGTGTAGGTGCCGGTGATCTTCTCACCGTCCTGCTTCAGGTCGAGGGTCGGCGTCCCCGTACCCATCGACATCTCCAGAGTCATCGTCCATTTGCCGGTGACACTTGGAGTGGCCTTGTTCTTCGGTTTCTGCTCCGGCTTGCCCTGCTGCTGCACTCCAGCCGCCAGAACGACGGCAAACATCAGTACGACTACGACCACCAAAAACTTCCTCATGCGACCTCCTCAAGACTTGGTCTGGGGAAGGGCGACTCAATCCCCGAAATACCCGCGGCGTGCAAAGGAGTTCGGAGGCTGAGTGTCTGTCCCCAGATTTCCTGATTATTTCTTGGTCATCTTTCCTTCTGCCTCAGGCTTCCAGGTCTTGCCGTCTTCCGAATACTCGGATTTGTAGGTAAGCTCCGTGGGAGTGGCGAACTGCACGACTGTCCGGAACCAATAGGTTTTGCCTCCCATGGTGGTAGAGCCCTCGAAGGTCCAGGTAGATCCATCCACCTTGGCAGTTCCCGGCCCGCCATATCCGGCGCTGTCGATACCGAAGTTGAAGTACTGTTTCTTTTCAACGTTGTATCCGTAGATGCCATGGCCTTTGATCTTGCCCATGGGTCCGGAATCGTCCGAGTCGCATACCAGGTGGTATCCTCCGGTAAACCATGCGCAGGTCATGGTGCTCTTGACCGTTCCTCCCTTGCCGAAGGGCGTGGTTTCCCCCTTACCCTCGCCGGTCCAGGTTCCAATGAAAGCACCGAGCTTCTTGTGTTCCGGCCCGGGCGGCGGCGGTGTGGTCTGCGCTTGCGCCGCCAGCGCAAAAAGCACGATCATCACGGCAGAAGCTATCACAATTCGCTTCATACAGGCCTCCTTTTGTCCTCGGTCACCGTAGTGTCTGACAATCAACGGACTGCTGGAATGAAGGGATTTTGATTCAAGCGGGAAAGCGAAGCAAGCTCAAACTCGATTCATTCGACGGCCACGCCGCGCAGGAAGGCTGCCGAATCTTCAGGCCGGCCCACATTGATGAACATGCCCGAGCCCAGCTCGAATCCCGCCGCCTTGGTCAAGCGCGGCAGCACGCTCATATACCAGTGATAGTAACGGATGTGGTTCGACTCTCTCGGTGCCGTGCGCATCACCAGGTTGAAATCGGGGTCGTTCAGGCCGAGATAGAGCTTGCGCTGTACCGTCCGCAGGATGCGGGCGAAGCTCGCGATTTCATCAGCCGAGATTGATCCGAACGATGCAGAATGCCGGCGCGGGTAGATCCACAGATGAAAGGGTGAAAGTGCGGCGAAGGGGATGAACGCGACGAAGTGCTTGTTCTCCGCTACCAGGCGGCTCTGATCGCGCAGTTCGTCGTTCAGGGTTGCGCAGAAGATGCAGGCGCCGTTGTCGTCGTAAAAGCGCAGCGCCCATTCGAGGCGCTCGCGCACAGCTGTGGGGATTACCGGCGTTCCGATCAGTTGCAAGTGAGGGTGAACCAGCGAGGTGCCTGCCGCCGGGCCGTGGTTCTTGAACAGCGTGACCGCCTCCACGCGGTGATCGGCAAACACCTTGTGATAGCGATCAAGACATGCGACCACGATCCTCTCGACCTCGGCGTCGGTCATCAGCGCCAACGAGGCATTGTGCATTCGACTCTCGACAATGACTTCATGCACGCCGACGCCGGAGATGGTTCGCTTAACGCCGTCGACATGCCGTATGAGTTCTCCCTCGGAAGAGAGCGCGGCGAATTTGTTGGGGAATGCGCGCACCTGCCAGGGGCCGGATTGCGGAAAGCGATAGGTTTCGGCCGGAGTCATGGCCTCATTGCCCGGACAAAATGGACACGTGGAGTCATGCGAGGGCAGGTCTTTGCGGGGACCTTCTGCACTCTTGAACTGATCCGGGCGCCTGGCGCGCTCCGTAGCGATGATGACCCACTGGCGCGTGATAATATTCTGGCGGATCTCTGGCACGGCCGTGCCCTCCCTAAAAAGAAAATGGTTCCAGGCTACCCTGAATAAATGGGGACAGTAGCTGGAACCATTTTCTTAAGATCCTGAAGTTGCTTGCGGATGATGGGCACTCGATCAGAATCGGGATGCAGCTTCAGGAATTCTTCCATCTCTTTGATTGCCGCCCCAGGATTCCTCTTCCGCAAATAGATTTCGGCCAATACCAGCTGGGGCAATGAAAAGTGTCCCGCATCCAGTGCTTTCGCCCTTTTCAGCTCGACCTCAGCGGCGTCGGGCTGACCCAGGGAAAAGTAGCTTTGACCTAACTGGGAGTGCGCCAGGGCGTCATCGGGTCTTGCCTCGACGGCGCGTAGATTGTAGTCCAGCGATTCCTGCAGTTTCCCCTCCGAGATCAGAGCCCCGCCCAGATTCACCAAAGGGGCGTAGGCATCCGGTTCCTGCTCGAGTGCCTGACGAAAATAGCGCTCGGCCTCCTCAAAACTCCCTGACTGATAGGCGATCGTTCCCAGGTTGTTCAGCGCAGCCGAGAACTGTGGTGCGATCTCGACAGCCTTTTTGAGGCGAGCGATGGCGCCTGCGGTGTCATGCCGCGCCAGACACTCCCGAGCCTTGGCGTACTCGGTCTTGGCGCTCTCGGGAATGCGGAGGGCAGAAACCGACACAGTATTGGATGCGGGTTGGTGTTTGCCCTCGAACGAATAGACCGAGGTAATTCTTCCTTTGGAGTCCGCAAAACTGGGGCCTATTTCGATCGTCCTGCGTTGTTCCCCCACGAAAGGGACAATGATGTTCAGGGAATACGTTCCCGGCCGAAGATTCTTAAATTTAAATTCGCCCGCCGCATCAGCAACAGCACTAGCTGCAAAGGGCGTCTGGATGCCTTCCAGAAAAACTACCGGTGGGGGATTGTGAAAGGGCTTGCCATTGCTCTGCACGACCTTACCATTGAGCTGAAATGTGCGCTCCGAGCCGGCCCGGACAGGACCGGTTATGAGGATTAGAGCAACTAGGATCCATTTCCTCGGAGAGTTCATAGAAGACTTCGGCTGTGCTAGCCGCCCGCTTAGACTTTATGAACATACACTACTACACATGCGGGTAACCTGGCGGATAGCGTCTTCGTGACACAATTATGGCAATTCGGTCTACGACTTCGGCCTGCCGATTTTCACCAGCACGACTCCATGGCGCGGGACCGTTGCGGTGAACGCGTTGCTGACGCTGCCGAGATCCTTATGAAGCCACAGATCGCGCACCGGCTGGCTGCCCGTAAGACCTAGATCCGAGAACTTCGCCGTCACTGACGCCGCCTCCGGCGAACGGTTGAACAGACCCACCGCCATCGTGCCGTCCGACAGCGGACGCGCCCAGACATCGGTCCACCCGTCGCTTGTCAGCCGGCCCGCCGGTTTGCCCAGCACGTCCTGATTGACGGCCAGGACTTCGCGATTCCCGAGCAAGTCGGTCGTCCAGTCGTCGATCTTAGAGAGATCCGCGCCAATCAACATCGGCGCCGCCTGAAGCGCCCAGAGCGAGATGTGCGTGAGCTGCTCGTTCGGCGTAAGATTGGTGGGGCGCGAGCCCTGGCTCCAGCCGACCATGCCGACAACCAGCATGTCGGTGTCGTTCCAGTGTCCCGGTCCCGCGTACTTCTCGCGGCCGGTCTGCTGGAATCCAATGCCCGCCATGCTCGGCCACGAGTCGCGGATGTCGCCGGTCATGCGCCAGAGATTCCCGCCGACCTCCTGACCCCACTCCCAGACGTTGCCCCAGCCGTATTGGCAGATGCTGAAGACTAAGTCGCGGTCGAGCTTCTCCAGTACGCTCCGCATCAGGATGTACGGCCTCTTCAGATCGTCCAGGCTGTTGCGATTGCCCTGGTACGAGCACCAGTCGTACTTGATGTAGTCGAAGCCCCACTTCGCCCACGTGCGTGCGTCCTGCTCCTCGTGCTGGAAGGTGGCCGGCCAGCCCTGACACGTCGTCGGCCCCGGTGACGAGTAGATGCCGGCCTTGAGGCCCAGGCTGTGGATGTAATCGACCAGGCCTTTGATGTCGGGGAATTTCTCATTGGTTGTGATCTCGCCGTTCGGGTCCCGCTGGCGCCCCTCCCACACGTCGTCAATGTTGATGTAGGCGTAGCCCTGGCGCGCCAGGCCGCTCTTCACCATGCCGTCGGCAGAGGCACGCACGCGCTCCGCGGTGACCGTGTTGCCCCACGCATTCCACGAATTCCAGCCAAGCGGCGGCGTGAGCGCCAGCATGTGATCGCCGCCGACAATGGTGATTTGCCCCATCGCCTTGCCCTTAGGGCCGGTCACGGTTACGTCAACGACTGTGCGGCCGGCCTGCTTCAGCGAGCCCGTGATCACACCGGTCTTGGGATCGAGCGCCAGACCGGCGGGCAGATTCCTGACCGCATACGTCAGCGGTCCGTCGCCCGACGCGGGAATCATGAATAGGAACGGCCTGCCCGGCGTCGCGCCGGTGATGCGCGGATAGTTGAGCTGCGGCGCAGCCGAATGGCTGGACGCAACCGGCGGCGCCGGCTCGGCCGTGGGGATGATCACTTCGGGCTTCTCCGGCGCGCCCTGAGCCATGATGATGACCGCTCCGCCCCAGTCGGCATTGTCGCTGCCGGTGCCGTCGTTGCCGTCATTAACCCCCAGCGTCAGGCGCTTCGCGGCCGTGAGATCCACTGACAGTAGTTTCGGCGCATCGCCACCTTTCATGATTTCTGTGTCGGCAACTTTCTTGCCGTCCACCCACACGGCAAACACCACGCTGCCCTGGCCGGCGCGCACCGTGTCGTCGATGCCGACCATCGCTATGAAGCGCACCGCCTTGCCCTTGAGATCGATGGCCAGATCGGTGTCTGAACTGACCGGCACAGCGTGCGCATAGGTCACGCCGCCCAGTGCATAGGTAGGCGCGGGCGGAGGCGTCGTCGGTGGCGGCTGACCTGGTGCCGCGCCGCGGCCGCGGCCCGCGCGCCGGATCACGCCGGCCGGCAGTTTGCTCAGATCCAGGCTGTCGACCCACACGCCATTGGCCGGCGGGTCCGCCTTGCTGAGCGCCGCTGCATCCTGAGCCTGCGCCAGCGTTGCCGCAAACGTCGACAGCAACACGGCTGCCATCAGAGCCATAGCCATCTTCATTAGCTTCATAGGTGTCCTCCGAGAAGTCGTGAACCCACATTATATGGCAATTGTGCATTGGCTTGCTCGTCGAAATTCGGTGACAGTATCTCATGCGCGATTCGCGCACCCAAGTGCATGAAAAGCGTCGGAATCGGCATCGGGATCGCAATCGTGGTCGCAATCGGCTTTTGCAGACCAACAACTTCGATAGCGATAGCGACCCCGATTCCGATGCCGACATTTGTTGCCTGTTGTCTCTATTTTCGGAACAGTCACGAAATGCCCGAAGGAGGCTGCCTTCGCGCAAGATCAATCAGGCAATTCGGTGCCTGCCACCGAATTTAGCGGCGAATCGCCGGATAGTAGGACGACGGATGCAGACGCACCCACAAATAGTCGTACGCGCCGTCCGGCAAATCCTCCATCAATTGAAAGTTGTAGACCTCGGTTGGACCGCCCGATTTGGGCAGGTAGCTGACGATCTGGAAACGATGACGATCCGGCCGGCTGAAGCGTTCGATGTCTGCAAGCCGCCAGTAACGAGAGTCTCCCTCTTTGGATGATCGAAAAGTCACCTTGTCGCTGTAGATCCGCAGCACCCCTATGGCGCCCACGATCGTGTGCAGGTGTTTGACGGGTATTTCGAACGCCGGCTTCTCTGTCTCTTCGGGAAGGACCGCCAGCTCCATGGGCCTCTTCACATGGGAGAGCAGAAACGCGCTGAGCTCAGGTGTCGCCTTCTTGTCGAGGAGGGTGAATTCAAAAACCTTGTCCTTGCCCGCCCAACGCTTCTGGTCTTCGTAAGTGACCACGGCAATTTCGGTCGGCGACTTGATTTCAAGATTGCGAATCCCGTCGAACGTCCACTTGCGCGAGTCTTTGGAACGTGAAGCTCGATACTCCACGCCCTCCGGTGTGATTTTCAGCGTCCCCCGGCAATCCTTAAGAGTGTGGTGATGCTTGACGGCGTATTCGAAGCTTTGCGCCAGGGAAACCGGGAGAACCGAAAAAACGAATAACAGGACTAAAATCGATCGGTGCATAAGAATTTCCTTTTTGCTTGGTGGCGACAGCTTTCAAAGCCGCCACCTTGATCTTCATTGGCGGACGGGCTAAAGCTCGTCCCCACTTTACGTTACTCTCAGAGATCTCAAGTGGGCACGGGCTTCAGCCCGTGCGCTTTTTCATGCGTTTGGGTGCGCGACGCGCGCATGAGTCACTGCCTTGCAATCGATCTCATTTCCCCGTTCCACTTCCAGATCGCGTAGATCGCAGGGTACACTGCCAGCTCCAGGACGAACGACGTGAAAATGCCGCCGATCATGGGGGCCGCAATGCGCTTCATGACATCGGCGCCGCTCCCCGTCGACCACATGATCGGAACCAAGCCCGTGAACATCACACCCACGGTCATCACCTTGGGCCTGAGCCGCTTGACCGCCCCGTGCAAAATCGCCTCTTTGAGGTCGGCCCATCCCTTCATCAGACCTCTGTCCTTCGCTTCGTGGTAGGCGAGATCGAGGTAGAGCAGCATGAACATGCCGGTTTCGGCATCTACACCCATGAGCGCGATGAGCCCGACCCACACCGCAATACTCATATTGTAGCCCAGCAGGTAGAGGAACCAGATAGCGCCCACCGCCGAGAAGGGCACGGCGAGAAAAATGATGAGGGTCTTGGCCACCGACCTGGTGTTCATGTACAGGAGCAGGAAGATGATGAAGATTGTGATCGGTACAATAATGTAAAGGCGTCCTTTCGCCCTCTCCATGTATTCGAACTGGCCGCTCCAGATGAGCTGGTATCCCGGCGGGAGCGTCAGCTTTTCCCGAAGGACTTTCTTGGCATCCTCGACATAACCCCCGATGTCCCGCTTGGAGGTATCGAGGTCCACGTAGACATAGCCGCTCAACCTCCCGTCCTCGTCCCTGATCATGGAAGGCCCGGTTACCAGCTTGATGTCAGCCAGCTCGGCGATCGGGATCTGGGCGCCGTTAGGCGCCGCCACCAGCGTGCGCGTGAGCTTGTCGAGATCGCTGCGAAAATCACGCAGGTAGCGCACGTTCACCGGATAGCGCTCGCGCCCCTCGACGGTCGTGGTGACGTTCTCGCCGCCGATTGCCTGCATCACGACGTCGTTGGCGTTGTCGACGGTCATGCCGTAGCGAGCCAGGGCTTCACGGTTGAGATCGAAATCAAGGAAGTATCCGGCGGCGGTGCGCTCGGCAAAAACGCTCTTGGTGCCGGGGACGCCTTTCAAGACATTCTCAATGTGGATCCCAAGCTCCTGGACCTTGTCCAGATCCGCGCCCATGATCTTGATTCCGATCGGCGTCCTCACGCCGGTCGTAAGCATATCGATGCGCGCTTTGATGGGCATGGTCCAGGCGTTGACCACGCCGGGAAACTGCATGGCATCGTTTAAACCCCCAGGCCCATACACAAGCTCTTTGACGGTCTTGTGATCGGGCCACGCCCTGCGGAGAATCCGTTGAAGCCATTCGGGAGCCCATGACGAGTACCACGTAGAAGTTTTTGGCCACTCCGATTCCGGCTTCAGAACGATGACCGTCTCCATCATGGAAAATGGCGCCGGATCGGTGGCGGTTTCGGCACGCCCTGCTTTGCCGAACACGCGCTCGACCTCAGGAAACTGTTTCAGGACTTTGTCCTGGACCTGGAGCAGTTGCCCGGCCGCGGTGACCGAGAGTCCGGGCGGCGTCGTAGGCATATAGAGGAGGACTCCTTCGTTCAGCTCCGGCATGAACTCAGATCCCAGCCGCTCAAACACAGGAACGGTGAGGGCAACCGTCACAACCGCAGCAGCGACCACCGCCCAACGGAATCTCAGCACGAACTTGCAAACCGGATGATAGATCTTCATCAGCGGGCGGCTGATCGGATGTTTCTCCTCGCTGTGAATCTTCCCCACGAAGAGTGCGTTCACGATGGAAGCCAGCCATTTGGGCCGGAATCGATAGGGGTCCATATGAGTGAAGAGCAACCGCATCGCCGGATCCAGCGTTATGGCGAGAAAGCCAGCAATGGCCATCGAGAAGGTCTTCGTATACGCCAGCGGCTTGAAGAGCCGACCCTCCTGACCTTCCAGGGTGAAGATGGGCAGGAAGGAAACTGCAATAATCAACAATGCGAAAAAGCTCGGCCCTCCCACTTCCTTGACCGCGCTGATCACCACGTCTTTGTAGCTGCCCCGCCTGCCATCAGCATTCCAGTGTTCGAGCTTCTTGTGGGTTTGTTCGACCACAACAATGGCAGCATCGACCATGGCGCCGATCGCAATCGCGATCCCGCCGAGGCTCATGATGTTTGCCGTCAGGCCCATGGCTTGCATCGGGATGAAGGCGATGATGATCGTGATCGGAATCGTCAGGATCGGGATGATGGCTGACGGGATATGCCAGAGAAAGATGAGGATCACCAGGCTGACTATCGCCAGCTCTTCGAGGAGCGTACCTTTGAGGGTCTCGATGGCACGCTGGATCAGCTCGGCCCGATCGTAAGTGGTGACGATCTCCACACCGGGAGGCAGCGAAGCCTTCATTTCTTCGAGCTTGGCCCGTACCCGCTCGATGACTTTCAGCGCGTTCTCGCCGTAACGCATGATGACGATGCCACCCACGACCTCCCCTTCGCCGTTGAGATCCGCGATGCCGCGGCGGATGTCGGGGCCGAAGGTGACGGTGCCGAGGTTTTTGATGAGGATGGGCGTCCCGCCGTTCTTGCTCGTGCCGACGACGATGTTCTCAATATCGGAGAGCTTCTTGATGTAGCCGCGGCCACGGACCATGTACTCGCGCCCCGTGAATTCGACGAGCCTCCCTCCCACCTCGTTGTTTCCCTGCTTCACCGCCTGGACCACGCGGTCGATCGGAATGTCGTAGGCCAGGAGCGCGTTCGGATCCACGTTGACTTGGTACTGGCGCACGAATCCGCCAAGCGGAGCGACTTCGGCAACGCCGGGCACGGCCTGAAGGGCATAGCGCAGATACCAGTCCTGGAACGAGCGCAACTGGGCAAGGTTGTTCTTGCCGGTCTTGTCTACCAGTGCGTACTCATAGACCCAGCCCACGGCCGTTTCGTCACGGGCCAGTTCGACATTCACACCCTGCGGAAGCCGAGGAAGGATGTTGCTCAAGTACTCGAGCGTACGCGACCGGGCCCAGTAGATGTCGGTTCCATCTTCAAAGATGATGTAGATGTAGGAATAGCCGAAGTCGGAGAATCCGCGGATGTCCTTTACCTTGGGGACGCCCAGCATGGCGGAGATGATCGGGTAGGCGACCTGATCTTCCATGATGTCGGGGCTGCGATCCCACCGGGCGTAGATGATCACTTGCGTGTCCGAAAGATCCGGGATCGCGTCGAGCGTGATGTTCCTGATGGACCAATACCCGACCAGCACCGTCATCCCGATGAAGAGGAGCACGATGAACTTGTTGTGCGCGCAGGCCTCGATGATCTTGTTAATCATGGCTGTTTCGCTCCGGCTTCATCGGGTGTTTGGAGTGATCCGCAGCTCCGTCCTTCTTCGGCGGCCCCTGCGGCCGGCCTTCGGTTCCTGCGGCGCCGCTCATCCCGGGCATCCCCATGCCGCTTGCGGCCGATTTCAGGTTGCTCTCGGAATCAATCAGGAAGTTGCCCGAAGTGACCACTCTCTCGCCGGCTTTCAATCCACTGAGCACGATCACCCGGTTATCGACACTATCGCCGAGCTGGACCTTGCGCGGCTCGAAGTACCCGCCGGCAAGAGCCACGAAAACCCGCTGCTCTGCGCCTGAGTTGAGGACCGCTTCCTGCGGGATCACCAGTCTTGGGCCGTAGTCGATCTTCAAATCGACGTTTGCATACATGTCGGGCTTGAGAGCGAAGTCCGGATTGGAAAATTCCGCTCGTACTTTGAGCGTACGGGTGGAGTTGTCGAGCTGCGGATAGATGTAGTCGACGGCGCCTCGGAAAGTGCTGCCGGGAAAGGAAGGCAAGGTGAGAACGACCGCCTGACCCACCTGGACATCATGGACCTCGTACTCATAAAAATCCGCAATTGCCCAGACCGTGGACAGGTCGGCAATAGAGTACAGTTCAGTTTCGGGCGTGATTCTCTGTTTTTCATAAGCATTTCGGGCGATGACGAACCCGCTCACCGGCGAATAGAGTGTGAGTGCCTTGATCGGCTGCCTGGTTTTTTCCACCTCCGCTATCTGCTGATCGGAGATGTCCCAGAGTTCCAGGCGCCTTCGGGCGGCATCGAGCAGCGAGTTGGCGCCCTCAGCCACTTCTTTGAAGGAGCTGTCGCCCAGCTTGTCGCGCGCCCGCAGGGCCAACAGGTATTCATCCTGCGTGGCAACCAGATCCGGGCTGTAAATGCTCAGCAGCGGGCGGTTCTTCTCGACCAGCATGCCGGTGAAGTCCACGTACACCCGATCGATCCAGCCCTCGATCTTCGAGTGGATCCGGGCGATCCGGGTCTCGTCATAAGCCAGGCGCGCAACCGCCCGAATAGTTCTTGCGACCGGCTGCAAGGTTACTTCGCCGTACTGGACACCGATCAATTGCTGCTTCTCGGGCACGATTTTGAATGCGCCTTCCGGCGGTGCGGCTTCGTTGCCCTGGCCTTCCGCGTAAACGGGAACTAGATCCATGCCATCGGGCGCTTTGCCAGGCTTGTCGTAATGGTGGTCCGGATTCATCGCGTCCTGCCAGTAAAGGACCCTTCGCTCCTGGCGGGCCAGCGCCGGTTTCGCCTCATCCGCATAGACCGGAACCAAATCCATGCCGCAAATGGGACACTTCCCGGGCTTGTCCGACTTGACCTCGGGATGCATGGAGCATTGCCAGTAAAGGATCTTACGCTCGCCCGTCGAGGCAGTAGTGGGGGCTGGCTTGCCGAAGCCAGGCAACCGGTTTCTGAAGATGTAGGCCGCCTCACCCAGGGCGATCAACAGCAGGATGATGAGCAGGACATTCCATGGCCCGCGCCCTGTCGTTTCTCTCGGCGGGAGAGGCGGTGGCGAATCCGGTCCGCCGGCCTGTGAAGCAGCCGGCAGGGTTTTTTGTTCATCCGGTAATTGTGGATTCATGGCGTTAATTTTTCTCCTATCAGGGATTCCAGGCTTGCAAGGGCCTTGCAATAGTCTGCAAACACTTCGTAATACTTCATCTCGTACTCCAACACCGTCTGCTGATTGCTCAGCAGCGAGAGGAAATCGACGGTTCCTACCCGATAGCTGGAAATCGAAGAGTCCAGGGCCAGCGTTGCCTGGGGGACGATGGCCTCACCATAAAGCTTCAGGAGATTCTCGTCCGTGGTAATGTGCAGATACGGATCCTTCAGACGGAAATAGAGAGTGGAGAGCGTACTTTCGTATTGCCGCCGCTGACCCAGGAGATCCGCGGTTGCCGACTCGAGTTCGGGGCGCTGCTTGCGCCAGAAATAGAGCGGCACTTTGGCGGAGAACATCAGGCTGTACATCTGCGGCATCTCGCGCCGGTTGAAATACGAAAAGCCGACTTCAAAGTCCGGGTAAAAGGACTTCTTGGCCAACGCGACGCCGAGCTCGCTCCGATCGATTTCCTTCCGGTTCATCTGCACCTGCGGGTTGTTCGCCGCGGCTTTCTGGTAGAGCTGATCGAGCGAGTAGGCAAGTTGCGGCTTGGGGATCTCGGGCAGATTGCCGATCGGAGTGTCAGGCGGGCGATAGAGGAGAGTGTTAATCCGAGCCTGTGCCGTCTCTTTGTCCCGCTCGAGCACCGCAAGCCGATCCAACAGGCGCGAAACCTCGACCTGGGCCTTGAGCACGTCCTGCTGCGCTCCCTTCCCGACCGTGTACTGCGCCTGGCTGATCTCCACAAACTGCTCGAGCAGGCTCTTCGACTTCTGGACGACATCCGTGAGCTTCTGCGCGAGAAAGAGGTCATAGTAAGCCATCTTCAGCTCGGCCACCGTCTCGCGCCTGACTTCCTCATAGCTCCACATCGCGGCGTCGGCTTCGGCGGAGGCCATCTGCCCCTGGAGGTTGAGCTTTCCGGGAAAAGGGATCTCCTGGGTCAGACTCAGCACGCGAGCGCTTGAAGGGTCGCCCGACATCAGGACCGGAGGAATGAGTTTGCCCATCGTCTCAAACGAGACGGTGGGATCGGGAAGCGTGCGCGCGGATGTTATGAGCGCGCGCTTGGAATCGACGACGTGTCGAGCTGCGAGAACGGAGGGGTTTCTTTGGAGAAGCTCCTGCACGAGTTCGTCGAGATCCTGGGCGCGCCCCACGCTTGCGGTCAAGGTAAATAGAGAAAAGATAAGGGTACAGATCCATAATCTTCCCGCGTCGATCACGGTTGTTCGATTTCGGTTCTTTTGCTGCATCGTTTTTCCTCGCTATAAGTGTGGGAAGGTGTCCGATTCCCCGGCATCCAACGTGTCAACAGCGGGAATGCCGTTCGCGACAGCCCAATGCAAAGCTGATGTGTCCGTGGCTCCCCTCAGGGAAGCTGCACACACTTAGAAATCAGGCTTGAAGGGGGTGACGATAAGAAATCAGATTCGGAGTGGGGCAAATCCCGGCGAGATTGGGATGTCAAACCATGAAGGATGCATCTCCACTGCTGTCAATGGAGCAAAGGGATGAGATGGTCCTGCCTCAAGTCTTTCAGCGGCAGAGGCAGGCAGCGGGAGAACAGTTCGGGAAACATCCTGGGGCTGCAGCCCCTGCGGACCGGGATCACTAACACAGCGGCAATCGCGATCAGGCGAGTTCTTTGCAGGGCAATTGTCGCTGCCCACATAAGGCGCCTTCTCATTCATTGCCTGTTCCTCGGCGCAGCAACAGCACGGGCATGAGGCGTGCGAGCCTGCGGCAGGGATCGACATCTGGCAGCCTGGCTTGCATGTTGTAAGCGCAGGCGGCAGCGTAGCAGGAAGTAAGATCAGAAAAGCCAAAACTCTCCTGACTAGCACGTCGATCTCCAGTACCCGGCTCGCAAATCGATCTGGCTGAGGCGAAACCCTTCCAGCACGAGCCGTCCAATATGGTAGCAGTCTGTGAGATCCGAGACAAGTGCGGCGTGGGCACACTCCAAGAAGTGTGGGTCTGAAAAGGGAAGCTGCCGCTGTTTCGGCGGTTCCTCAGTTCCCGAAAGGCGTCGCCTCACTTGCCAATCTGCGCAGCGAGGTAGTTCTGGAGCCCCACGTCCCTGATGAGCGTCTGCTGCTCTTCGAGGCCGTCGACGTGACCCTCTTCGTCTTTTAGCAGCTTCTTCAGCAGCTCGGCAGTGCCGTTGTCATGCGCCTCGATGGCCACTCCGATCAGTTTGTTATACATGGCGACCGCATCCAGCTCCAGACGCAGATCGTTGTCGATCATCTCCGGCACGGTCTCTCCGATCGTCAGCTTCCGATATTTGCTCAAGTTCGGCATGCCATCGAGGAAAAGAACGCGCTCGATGATTTGCTCGGCATGCTTCATCTCATCCACCGATTGCTTCTTGATCAAGGCGGACAGCTTGTCGTATCCCCAGCTTTCGCATATCTCGGAATGCAGCATGTACTGGTTGATCGCCGTCAATTCTTCACTCAGCGCATCATTGAGCGCTTCGAGGACCTTCGCATTTCCTTTCATGATAAACCTTCCAGGCATCCTATTCCGTACTGTTGTTAATTTGCACAGCTGATTGCGCTACGCTGCTCAAATAAAGATAGCACGATTTGGCGCTGAGGGTACCCAGGATTCTCACGGGTGGTTTCATTGGTGTCAGGTCTTCCGAATCCAAAGCTGGAGCGAATCATGTCCGAAAACGGCGAGACAGGCTGCGTGAGGTCCGCTATATTGGGGGGCATGGAATTAGACTTTGAATCGTGTAATCGTGCCAGGCTGAGCCGGGATCCGCGTTTTGACGGCCGGCTTTCCTTTGCGCATCTCGGCGCCTCGCCCGGCGCCATCGACCGACGCGCCGAGGTTTGGCGGCCATGGCGCGCTTATGCCGTCATGTATCTTTGGACATATGCATGAGGAACGGACATGGAAACGACTTACTATACATACATGGACAGCCCCGTGGGCAGACTCCTGCTGGCGGGAAACGAAAAGGGATTGAAGCGTGTCGGCTTTCCTCACGGAAAGGGAGCATTGAAGCCGGAGAGAGGCTGGGTGCCGAATGAAGAGCCTTTCCGTGAGGCGATTCGCCAGCTCCAGGCTTACTTCGCGGGCACTCTCGAGGAGTTTGACCTGCCGCTCGCGCCGGAAGGCACACAGTTCCAACGCGCGGTTTGGCAGGCGCTGCGCTCCATACCGTACGGCGCGACCGTCTCCTATGGCGAGATCGCGCGGCGCATCGGAAGGCCAAAGGCCGTGCGCGCAGTGGGCGCCGCAAATGGGCGCAATCCCCTGCCCATTGTTGTGCCATGCCACCGTGTCATCGGCAGCGACGGGAGTCTCACTGGTTTCGGCGGCGGCCTGATGACAAAGCAGAGACTGCTCGACCTGGAACGCTGCCGCACTGCTTCAAAGCAGTAGGCGGTGCATCAGGTGCCCTCGATCAGACGCGGACAATGCCTACGTACGCGGTGCAGCACGTGAGAGCAGCGACTGCTGTTGGCCATGCAGCAACCTTCCGTCACCTTGATACTCTCTTGACGGCGCGCACATTCTGCTTGCCGTAGATTGTAAGGACATCCGGCGCGCTGCTTTTCGCTATGAAACCGATGTTGACCTGTTTCGCAGTAACCAGGTCATAGCCCGCGAATTCCGTGTCCGAGACAGGCAGAAAGGAGTAGGAGACTGGAGTGACAATGTCCAGAGGCCCGATGCCGACGTTCTTGCCGTCCCGCCAGACCAGACGGAAGACGAGGTTTCCCCTTTCGCCCCTCAGGATAACCTGGGTTTCAAAGGCATGTTCCTGGATCGCCGACGGCAAGGTCTGAAACACTTCGACTTTCTGCAATTCCCCTGTTCGCGTCTTTTATTTGATTCTCTCGTTTTGCGATGAAGTTGAATTTGGCGCCCCGGCGATTCAGTACATTCATTTCCCCTACATGGCGCGGATTTATCGCGAACGGCAGCGTTTAGAAAAAATGCCTGGGTTGCTTGGATGGATGCGCACAGCCATCTATTTGCACCGTCCGTGGCGAATGATTTGGGGATTTTCGTTCGAACGAATGAGAGCGAACACTACTCTAGTAAATTCGCACTGGACCGGGGAGCGTGTCAGAAGAGAATTCAACGTTGAGCCCATCGTTGTGTATCCGCCGGTGCCCGGTGATTTCCCAGCGATTCCCTGGGAAGCGCGCGAGAATGGATTTGTTTGCATCGGACGTCTCTCTGGCGAAAAGAAATTCGAGTGAATCATTTCAATTTTGTCCGCCGTTCGAGCGCGCGGATACGATATTCATTTGCATATTATCGGCAAGGCGCAGCCGCATCCTGGCGCTGAGATTTATTATCGGCAGTTAATGAATTTGGTGCGGCAACATGTGGATTGGATTACGCTGGAGGAAAACATTTCGCGCGAGGAATTGGCGCAACTCGCCGCCCACCATCGGTACGGGATTCACGGTATGTCAGATGAACATTTCGGAGTTGCCGTAGCGGAGATGGTGCGAGGTGGTTGTGTGGTTTTTGTGCTGGACAGTGGCGGGCAAGTGGAAATTGTAGGAGAGGATCGCAGGTTACGTTACAATGCCGACGAAGAGGCGGCGGAAAAAATCGCGCGGGTTTTGGAGGATGCGAACGCCCAGGAGGAATTGCGGAACACATTAGCGCAGCGCGCCAAATTATTCACAACCGAGAATTTTATGAATCGTATTTGCGAAATTGTCGCGCAGTGCCTTGACGAATCGGCGTAAATGGATCAAAGGGGGATTCACCCATCGCTCCGCAACAAACAGTTCCATGATCTGCCAACGAAGAGGACGCGATTTTATGGTTCACCTATGAGCAAAGTTTTGATCCTCTTTTATAATACGATGTGGGACGCGACGATTGATACGCGCGCGAAATTGCCGGATGGATTTGAGATCACGGCTGACCGCCGTCGCTATGCGGATGCGAGTGCGGCAGTTTTTCACATTCCCTCAATGAAGTGGACGCCGCGTTTTTTGTTTCCGCGCAAATTGCCTCGCCAATTGTGGGTTGCGTGGTCAATGGAATCGAGAGAAAATTATGCGCGCCTGCGCGATGAATCTTTCATGCGTAATTTCGACTTGACGATGACGTATCGCCTCAACTCGGATGTGCCTCAACTTTATTTTTCGTATTACAGCACCGTTCAAGAACTGGCGCACGCCTTGCGGAGACCGCCCCAATTAAAAACGGCGGACGCGCTGGCGGTGATGTTCATTTCGAGCCGGGTGGATCGCAGTGGGCGGCGCGCCCACGCGCGGGAATTGATGCGTTATCTTCGCGTGGATTCGTACGGGAAATTCTTGCGAAACAAAACGATTCCAAACGACCGGGGGCGTCCATCGAAAAACGAAATCATCGCTCGTTACAAATTCACACTGGCTTTCGAAAACTCTATCAGCGAGGATTACGTTACTGAAAAATTCTTTGATCCGCTGGTGTTCGGTTCTGTCCCAGTGTACCTGGGTGCGCCGAACGTCGCGCGCTTTGCGCCGGGCGATCATTCTTTCATCAACGTTGCGGATTTTCCCAGCCCGCGCGTGCTCGCGGACTATTTAAATCAACTAGGGCGTGATGAGACGGAGTACCAGACGTATTTTGCCTGGAAGGAAAAACCATTTCTGCCTGCCTTCTCGCAAATGCTGGTTATCCAGGAAAAAGACTCGCTCGCGCAATTGTGCGAACGCGTTCGGGCTTGTCTTGCCGCCCGCGCTTGATACGGTGCGTTCGCCGCATTCGCTATTCCATCCTCGATGGGGACTTCGCCCAGAACCTCGTGGTCGACGTAGCTTACGTAGTTGCTGAAGCGTCCCGCGAATCGTCGTTTAGAGAACCGAGTCCCCCGCCCGCGTAGGATTTGAATTCCCTTATATTGCTCCCGGTTAAAGAGGTACCCCCTCGTCTCGCTAGCTTCGTCACGAGCAGCCGGGAGTAGGGGAACCCCTGCCACAACAGGGACTCGACAGTGATGATCTCGTACCAGGCCTTCACAAAGCTCGGTGAGCAGTTGGCCGGTAGCGGCCGTGTCGGGATAGAATGATCGGTTGAAGAAGGCGATGTGCACGTCGGCGAACTGGCCCTTTTTATCGTTCCGTCAATCTTCGGTCGAGAATAGCGCGTACTTCTTGGCGATCCTTTGTCGAGAAATACCAGTCAATGGTCCGGTGCAAACCGCCTATGAATTTTACTTGAGGTTCCCAGTCAAGCAGTTTTCGCGCCAGGGAGTTGTCTGCCACTCGGTTCATCGGCCCCGTGGGCATTTCGCGGTGAAATTCAATGTCCGCCTTATGCCCGGTGTATCGGAGCACCTCATTTACGGCATCGATAACCCTCGTCCGTTCCATGGTTCCAAGGTTCAGGGACGCACCGTCCTCAATCCTTTCGGCAGCCCGAATCGTCCCGGCAACGATGTCGCTTACGTGGGTCCAGTTGCGAATCTGGTTGCCATCACCCCATACCTGAAACGGATCTTGGCCAACAAAGGCGCGCGCGATCATGGCTATGACGGCGTGGTTTTCATGGCCGCGGTCACCGTAAACGGTAAAGTATCGGCAGGAAGCAGAATTCATCCCCCAATCTTTGTAATAGGATTTGAGGGTCATTTCCCCCATCAGTTTTGACCAGCCGTACATGTTATCGGCATCGAAAGGTGGCCCGACCATGTCCTCGGTGAGGTATAGGATCTCTTCGGGGTTTGTCTGCAAGTGGTTCGGGTACACGCAGCCCGACGAGGCATAGACAACCTTGTCGACTCCTGCCCGGTGGCAGGCCCGAAAGACGTTGCCATCCAACATCAGGTTGGTCGCGCACGCTGCCTGATGAAGATCCACATAACCTCGCCCGCCGTGATCAGCCGCAAGATGGAACACCACACTCATTCCTTCTACCGTTTTCTGGGCGATCCCGGAATCATTGAGATCGGCTTCAATGAATTCAACTTCTCCGTTTCGGAGGTGATGTCGAATATTCTCCAGCTTGCCACTACTCAGGTTATCCACGACACGAACCCGCGCTTCGCGCTCGATCAAAGCATCTAGCAAGTGCGACCCGATGAAAGATGCGCCTCCCGTTACAAGAACTTTCCGTCCGCTCCAGTCCATGACTTTCTCCGATTTCTACTCCTCGTCTTGGTGCCTCTTCTCTAGCACATGTTTGCCCAAGACTAGTATGTCCACTTTCGTCCGCAAAAAACACTCCAAGGCCTCCGATGAATTGTGAACAATAGTTTCATTCTCGTTGAAAATAATAGGAATTCGCTTTTTGGGGCTGGGTGGAGAATAGCATAAGTTGGGCCGGAAAGTCTGCTGAAATGTCCGGGCGGCCGGGTTCGAGGGCCTGCTCCTCCACCCCCGTTCGCGTCCTCACCCAAGCACACCTTCTCCCAGGCGGTGAAGCCGCCGAGAAGCTTTATTCCGTCCAATCCAACGAGCCCAGGTCATCCTCCCAGGCAGGGATTTGGACATCGACATCATAGTCCAGAGTCCTCGGCGCGGGAGTGGGAGGCGGACGCTCCGGCTGGTCCCAGAGCTTGAGATGACGCAGGATTCTCTCGATGACGCTGGGGGCGTCGATCAGGCTGATGATCTTCAGCGGCCCGCCGCACCGGGCGCAGAGCAGAGGGTCGGCTTCGTAAACCTTCTTGATCAGCCGCGCCCAGCTACGAAATCAGCGGGAGCTCGATTCGGGACGGATGTTGCGCGTCGGGGTACATCGTGTTCACCGCTGTCTGTCGCTAAATGGCTAGCGCCCCCGGATTCGCGTACGGGAAATCGGCAAATTTCAGGGAAGTTGAAGTGCTGAAAAGTGTGGGATATCTGTCGGCAAGGATGCAAGTTCGGGCGCCCGCCGCAGCATCAGACATCGATCCATGCAAGCTCGATCGGTCTTGCATCCTCGAAGGGACCGCTTCAGGCAGCCTGCTGCCAATCATATCGATGAGGAAGTTGATGAAAAACGGAATCATGAGTTCGGATTTATAGCATAGAGGTGCACTGCGCGGCCGCGTTAACTGCTTGAATTTGCTGCCTCACGGAGCTATGGCGACACACAGGGCTTGCGCCCTGGGCTGTCGCTGTGACACCCCTGCGGGGCTGGATTTCCCGATTCAACTCGGACAATTCATTTAAAATATCTCACCCGGTTACTCCCGGAATTGTCAAACTCTATGAGTCCTCCGGCAGAGCCGGAGGTTTACGCTAACTAATTATCACCTGCAGACACATATGCGGTGACGCAGCAGTGCAATTGCCGTCGTCAGTCCCCTACCAGCGCAGCGCCGCAAGCAGCGCTGCGTAGGTTTCGATGCCGCGCCAGAAGTGGCCGAGCCGGAGATTCTCGTTGTGTGAGTGCTGGCTGTTGTCGTAATTAACGATGGGCACGCCGATGACCGGGAGGCCGAGGCGATCGAAGACGTGCATCGGCACGCTGCCACCAAGGGTCGGCGCTTTCACGACGCCGGCACCGAGCGCGCCGTCCAAGACACGGGCCACAGCGGCAGACACCGGGAGATCCATGGACGTGCGCGTCGCCGGATACCCGCCGCCGTAGTCGAGGCGTGCAACGCGCGGATGGATTCGTCGCTCCTCCGGCGTGGCCGCACGATCGCGCACGACGAAGTACCCTTGCTTCCGGATGTGCGCGACGACCCGCTCGAACTGGCGATCCGGCTCGATGTTCTTTACGAGACGGATGTCGAAGGATGCCTCGGCTCGATCAGGCACGACGTTCTGAGACTCGTCGCCGACATACGCGCTGCGAAGACCCCGTATGTTCAGGGACGGCTCATTGATGAGTTCGACCAGCTTCCGGCCGCCGCCCTCTGCCTCGCCGATTTGCAGCTCGCGCAGGAGTTCGGCATCGTTGAAGGGCATGGCATCCAGCGCGGCTTGCTCGCGGGCGGTCAACGCCGCCACGTCCTCGTAGAAACCGTCGATGAGCACATGCCCCGAGCCGTCCTTCATCGACGCCAGCAACTGCGCCAGCCGCATCGCGGGGTTCGGTGCCCAGTTCCCGTAGTGGCCGCTGTGCAGCCCGCGGACCGGTCCGTAGACAGTGAGATTGAAGTCGAGGACGCCGCGATTGCCATAGTACACGAGGGGACGGCCTGACTGGTGGACGGGCCCGTCACCGGTAATCAGCACGTCGCCCCGAACGAGATCGCCCTGCGTGTTCAACGCGCGTTCCAGGCCGGGCGATCCGTTTTCTTCTTCGCTGTCGAGAATGACCTTCAGGTTAACGGCGCGCGGAATGCCCTTCGCGCTGAGCGCGTCGACGGCAGCCAACAGTGCCACGATCGGCGACTTGTCGTCGGACGACGACCGCGCATAGATCCGCCAGTCGTCCTGGTAGGGTGTGCCGGCAGGCAGAAACGTCCGGAGTGCGCCGCCCGCCTCGAGGCTGTTCGTCCGGAGGCCCGGCTCGAATGGCCCGGTTCCGGTCCAGGCCTTCGGGTCCACGGGCTGGCCATCGTAGTGCGCGTAGAACACAACGGTGCGCGCGGCATTTGGCGCAGGCAGTTCGGCGAACACGATCGGCCCGCGGCGTTCGATTTCGAAGAATTGCACCCGCATGCCGCGGCGTTCAAACATGCTCCTCAACTGCTCGGCGTTGCGGCGGATGTTGGGCTCGTCCGAGGCGATGTTGGGAATCGCCAGCAGGTCGACAAGCTCCTTGATAATCGCCTGCTCGTGCGCCGTTCGATACGCACGCACGGTCGAGGCAATCTCGCCGGGCGTTGCCGGCCCTTGTGCCCACACAATGCCTGTCATCGCCGCCAGACTACCCAGCACGATCAGTTGCCAGCACCTGTGTATGCGCATACCGTTCCCCCGCCGCCGATATCCTATGAGCAGCCAGTTCCCCGACGGAAGTCCAGATAAGCTTCCTTTTGGCATCGGAGCCCGCCTGTCGCGGCGCTCCAGCTTCCGAGCTCTAGCGATTCACTTCGACGGCTGCTCAGTTTATACCAAGTCGGAGTTGTGGCAGGGAGATTTCCGCACGCCCGTGCTTTCGGTCACCGCCTCCTGCGATTCCACTTTCTTCCCGCCGCGCAAGCGGACGTTAAAGGAATGGCCGGCGGTACACAGGATCAGGGGGTCTTGCTTAAGGTCCACTTCCGCCCCGGCCCTGGTATCCCTGTTTTTGCCAACCTCTGCTGTTGGGAGCGCAAGGCATCAGCGCGTGCAGCGCGCTGAGTTTCTTGACACTACGCGGTGTTTGCCTGCATTAATTCCCGAGCACCATGCTTTCATCTTGTCGCCGGCTGGAATCGCAGCATAGAATGGGCATACATTCAGCGGATGAAGAGCAGAACATCAAGCGCTCATCAAACAATCTTGGGACGGGAACACCTATGAAAAGGACAGCGGGACATTGGTTCTTATCGAGTGTGCTTATTGCGGGGCTCGGCTTTTTATCATATGCCGCGGCAGATGTCGATCAGGGTGCCCAGCCGGAGCAGGCAAGAGCAGTGGCAAAGGCTCCGGAACATGCCGTGCCGGTGAAGCGTCTCCTGATCAGGAATGCCATGGTCATATACGGCAATGCCGAGCCTCCTTTCGGTCCGACGAGCATTTGCCTTGAGGATGGTCTCATCGCTCGAGTAGGTTCGCCGCCGCGTGACTGGTCGCCCGATGCCGAGATCGACGCGACCGGAAAATATGTAATGCCGGGAATTATCAACGGGCACATGCACCTGCAGGACGAGCGCGGGGGCATCCCGCAGCCAATTCAATACGAAATGAACCTGTACCTGGCGGCAGGAGCGACCACCATCCGCGATGTCGGGGCCGACTGGAACAAGGCAAAGCAGTGGCGCGAGCAGAGCAACGCACACAAGATGGTGGCGCCGCGCATCCTGCTTTACGAACGCATCTGGTCCGCCAAAGGCTCTCATACGCAGCAATTGGTGCGCGAAGGCGTACGCTTCGCCAAGGCGGAAGGCGTGGATGGCCTCAAGGCATCAGGCATGGACCGCGACCTGCTCGAGGCTTTTCTTGACGAAGCCCACAAACAAGGCCTGCGCTCGGCAGTACATATTGCCGTGGATGAGACCACTGCGAAGGATTGGGCCGAATTGGGGGTTACCTCCCTTGAGCATTTTTACGGCATTGCCGATGCGGCACTGGACGGCATTCAGGATTTTCCACCGGAACACAATGCCAGCAACGAGGTCCACCGTTTCGGCCGCGCGGGCGAACTCTTTATTCAGCCCAATCTCAATCGGAAGAAGCTCTCCGACGTGCTCGACCTGATGATCAAAAACAACGTGTACTGGTGCCCGACACTTTCCATCTATATCGCCAGCCGCGATGTCATCCGCTCCCAGAATCTCCCTTGGTACAAGGAGTATCTGCATCCGACCATGGAACGCTACTTCATGCCCGACATGCGCAATCATGGCTCCTACTTTCTCGGATGGACCAACACGCAGGAAGTCCGGTGGAAGAAAAACTACCAGGTGTGGATGGATGCCTTGAAGGAGTTCGGCGTCAAGGGGGGCGTCATCACGGTCGGGGATGACGCAGGATTCATCTACTCGCTTTACGGCTTCGGACAGGTGCATGAAATGGAGCTCCTGGAGGAAGCCGGGTTCCATCCGCTCGAGGTTATCAAGATGGCCACCGTGAATGGCGCGAAAATGATCGGGATGGAAAACAAGCTGGGCCGCGTCCGCCAGGGCTTCATCGCCGATCTGCTCGTGGTCAACGGCAATCCCGTCGAAAACCTGAGGCTCCTGAACCCATACGGGACCGATGTGCTGACCTACGACGGGAAGGTGGTCGACAACTATAGCGCCATTATGCCGGGTGATCCCAAGGCAAAGGTTGTGCACGGCGGCGGCATCGAGTGGACGATCAAGGAGGGCATCCCCTATCACGTCCCGACCTTGATGAAAGAAGTGAAAGCTATGGTGGATAAAGCAAGGGCGGAAAAGAAATAACCATCGCCTCAATCTTGAAATTGCCCCCGCGTGTCGCTGCACTGCTGCGCACTGGAATTCGAATTGCCCAAAGCCGGAGACCCATATGATTGCAGCCTTGATGCTTCTGATCGCCGTAGCAGGTTTTCCAATGTGGCAGCAGACCCCGGCGCAGGAAATCCATGAGGCCGTCCGCAAGGGCGATGCCGCCGGCATCCGCGCCATCCTGAAGGATCATCCGGAATACACCGGTGCACGCGGCGACCGCAATGCTACGCCGCTGCACATCGCCTGCGAAACAGGCCGGAAAGAAATCGTTGCGCTCCTGATGGCGAGTGGCGCGGATCCCAAGATCCGCGACGGCAATGGCGACATGCCCATCCATTATGCGGCTAGAAGCGGCAGTGTCGAAATTGTGAAGCTGTTCCTGGAGAAAGGGATCGGCGTCGATATCGCCGACGACCATGGCCGGACTGCCCTGTATCAGGCAGCGGGAAGGGGGCATGCGCCACTCGTCGCCTTTCTCCTGGACCAGGGAGCGGCGTTGAATGCACCGGACCAATGGGGTTTCACAGCTCTGCACCAGGCTTCCCTGCGGGGAGGCCTCGAGGTGTTCAACCTGCTGGTTGCCAGGGGAGCCAGCACGAACGCCGCAAGCGGTGAAAAAACGACTCCGGTGCACTGGGCCGCTCAGGGTGGCCAAGCCGGAATCATCAGCCGGATGATCGATCTGGGATTCGATATCAATCAGACGGATGGCTTCGGCATGCTGCCCGTCTCCTGGGCTGCCCTGATGAACCAGCAAGCCGTCGTGGAGACCCTGGTCACCAGGGTCAAAGAATTGCGGCTCACGGACGACCTGAAACGGACTCCTCTCCACTTCGCCTCCTTCCGTTCCGCGACCGCGTTGCTGCAATTTCTCCTTTCGAAGGGCTTCGATGCCAATGCAGCGGACGCGGAAGGCAAAACTCCGCTCCATTGGGCATGCTGGGGCGGGCAAAAGAACAACGCCGATCTGCTGATCGCTCGCGGCTCCAAAGTGAATGCTGCGGATACGGGAGGCCTGACACCCCTGCACCAGGCGGCCGCAAAGGGAAATCTGGAGCTGATTCAGGGGCTCCTTGACAAAGGGGCTCCCTGGGATGCGAAGGATAAGCAAGGCCGGACGCCTGGCGACCTGGCGCGCGCCTATCATCGTATGCAGGCCGCGGATCTGCTTGCAGGCGGTACGGGAAAAGACCAGGTCAGAGGCACGGGGGTTGCTGCGGGGAGCTCCTTCAGGGAAGCACTCCAGTCTGGCGAGGCCAGAATCTGGTATCTCGGGCACTGTGGCTGGGCAGTCGAAACGAAAAACCACCTGCTCATTTTCGATTACATGGCGAAAGCGCCGGCGCAGGCATCAGGGATCGCAAATGGATTCATCGATCCTTCACAATGGCGCGACGAAAACGTCTTCGTTTTCAGCAGCCATGCCCACAGCGATCATTTCAGCCCGGAGATTTTCCGCTGGCAGCAGCAGATTCCCAAAATCACCTACGTTTTCGGCTGGCAGGCTGCAGACAATCCGAACTACCACTACCTCAACGGGCCGAAGACGGAAAAGACCATCGCCGGCGTGGAGATTGCTACCATCAATTCCTACCACTCCGATGTTCCGGAGGTAGCCTATCTGGTCAAAGTCGACGGCCTGGTCATCTACTATTCCGGCGACTATGTGGGGAAAATGGATGGCTACCGCCAGGACATCGACGGATTGGCAAAAAAGTTTGGGCCGGTGGACATCGCCTTTTTGTTTCTTTCCGGAGAGGTTCCTTTATACAGCCTGGAAAAACTGGCCCCCAAGGTCGCTTTTCCCATGCACTCATTCGGTATGGAGCCGCTGTACCAGGGATGTGCCCGGACATTCAGCCGCCGGAGCCCCAAAAGTGAGGTCCGCTACCCTGAGAAAGAAGGAGATCAATTCCAGTATCCGCCTGGCAGGCTGCGATAGCAGTGGCAGCCCGCTGCCAATCATATGGGGGTTTGGGGTCGGACCCAATGCCGTTAACTTAAGAGAAACATCCGGCCCTTCCCATCTCGGAGTAATTCCGGCTGAGGAGATTCTGGAAGTGCCGATTGGAATTTTGATTTTCTCCCCCGACCCGGTTTTTC
>Ga0315289_10000913_pt1 | contig 45813 bp, 35 predicted proteins | sample YL17G11_40_MG_FD_203452 | JGI IMG/M metagenome (GOLD analysis project Ga0315289, IMG submission 203452) | Sediment microbial communities from Yellowstone Lake, YNP, Wyoming, USA - YL17G11_40 | ecosystem: Environmental > Aquatic > Freshwater > Lake > Sediment | place: USA: Wyoming | collected... | reverse complement strand
GAGGCGGCCTACGCGGAACGGTGGCTCCTGGCCCTAACTTCAACTGAAGCCCTCCGCAAAGCAGGTGTCTTGTCGGAGGACTTCTGGCTCAAGGCTTTTGTGTGAAGACTTCTGGCTACCTACTTAGCACTATTGAGTGCAATCCTGTTGAGAGAACCAAGCAAGTGTTGTCGGTGAACGCGCATGTGTGCGCGAAGGAGAGCAGCCATGGAAAGAAAAGGAACATATTGGGGCGCTGGGGTATCCGTTGCGATCCTCGTCCTCGCACTCGGCAGCGTGTATCAGGGACCTGTGATCGGAAACGCGGAAAGTAAGACATCACGGACATGCCCGCATCAATTGAGTCCTCAGTGCCAGGTCGAGATCGTTCGCATGTCCTTCCCAAGCCGCATTGAAAGCCTCCTGGGCACGGCTCGGATTCCGGACGAGGCAAGGGAAGGGTACCGATTCGGGGTGGTAACGCTGAAGATCACCAAACCTGCCGGCGAGAGCCTGACCCTGGCGGCAGCCGATCTGACGCTTCACTACTACCACGGCGACGATATGACGGTAGTGCCTTGTCAGGGTCTCTCGTGGTTCAAGAGCGACGCCAACTCGGATGCGCCGATTCTCGTAAACCCATTGTTGGGGCCCGGATTCATCAGCCAGACGACCGGCCCCGGTTTGACGAGCAGTACCGTCATCTATATCGATGCTGTTTTCGCCTATATGGAGTCGGACACAAAGGAATGCTGGATCTGTGTCGGACGCCCTGCGACGACCGAACCTTTCGTGTGTCCCTCGCCGGCATGGAGGAGCGAGAGCGGCATCCAGCAGCTAACTGTTGAATTGCCGGGTTCGGGAGCTTGACATGCGAAGTGCAGTACGACGCCTGACCGTCGGAGACAGGGCGGCCTATGCATTGGTCCGTGACTTGCTGAGGCCGCCCTTCATTGCTGGTCGCACGGGGACAGATGAATGCGCGTGGGTAGGTCGCGGTCGCAGGTCAGCCGGCCGTCCTCGCATCTTAACTCGACGACTTGAATCGAGCTTCGGCGCTGCTCGGTCTCGGTCTTGGGGGCGTCCGGCCGGCGGCCCGGATGGGTGAAGTAGAAGAGAAACGCCCGATTCTCGGAGACGACCACATCGGCGTGACCGCCGTGTACCTTGTCGTCCGCGCCGGAGCCCGGAGTGATGAGCAGGCTGTCCGGCTGCCTCGTCCACTCGCGGGCATCGCCGGAGCGGTACACAGCCAAGCCGTCTTCCCACCGGTCAACAATGAGCCAATAGTAGCCCAACCACCGGAAGGTTTTGGGACCTTCGCCCCGGTCGCCGATCACCCTGCCACGGTCGGTCCACGTTGTCAGATCGTGGCTCTCGGCCATGAAAATCATCTTGCCGGCACGCTCGTCGTTATACCACATCCGCCACATGCCGTCGGACATCCGCAGCACCGACGCATCAAGGACGCGGTCCGAGGCAAAGGGAATCTGTCCTTCGTTCTTCCATTTCACCAGGTCGGGACTTGTCAGATGCACGATGCGACGCTCGCCGGACCAGTCTTCGTGGGTTCCGGGCACGAACGTGAGAAACATGTGGTACACGCGATCGTGAAACACGATGTCGGGTGCCCAGTGCGTATCCCCTTTGCCCCCCACAGGCAGTTCGGCCGTCCCGCGATACCTCCATGTCGCCCCCCCATCGGCGGATTCCGCCACGCCGATGCGCGTGCCATGCACCCACGAGACTCCCGGCAGACCGGGGGCGTTCGCCCGGCGATTCGTATAGAACATCCACCACTTTCGCTCCGTGCGATTCCACACCAGGACGGGGTCCGCCGCCCCGTCGTACACGGGGTCACGGTACAGCGGCTTCGGAGCCACTGGCCCCACCTCCTCCACAGAAACGCCGTCTACACCGCTCACCAACGATACCAGTAACAGGAACAAGCCCGCTCTCATAGATACCTCCGAGGCTCAATGAGTAAATGAGTGGATGCGTACTTGCACACGTGCGCAGTCACTACTCACGACCAGCGACTCACGCGGGGTCCCGACCCCGGCGCATGTTCCTTCTATCGCCATCCGGCGGACGCGTCAACGATTCCTCACACCGCACGCAGCACCAGGTGCGCGACCAACCCACGACACGTGTTCACGGACAAATTGATGCATTGCCAAGATTTCACTTTACGCCGAATCAACAGACTTGTATGATGTTCACAAAACTATTGGACTATTGTCACCATCGGGTTCTGAATAGCGAATGATCAATTTGGAGGGTCTGGTCATGGCCGGCGAAGCACCCATCCTCACCAACCAGCGAAATGCCCAGGAATCGGCGGCCTCGCGCCGGGCAAATCATGCAAAACAAAGCCAATTTCCAGAAGCCCGGATGAGTGCTAATCCCCTTGTGAAAAAAGGGTTATGAGAATTATGCCCGATTTCTCGCGTACGCAAAACAAACCCAAACGAAGCCGGTTCTCAGGGCTGAGACGCTTCACCTCGCCGCCTCCGTTGCGCATGGCCGGGAGGCCGTTTGGCCGTGAAACACGGGCGCACGCGGCAACCGAGGTCTGTGGAATGGAAGTGGATGGAGGCTGGCAGATTGCTATAATCAATGTCGTGCGGCAAACGGGGATTGCCTTGTCTGAAGTATTGCGAGTTGGAGGTGTTATGATGAGACGAAAGTATATCAAGCGAGTCGTCCTGGGGCTGATTCTCATTCTGGTTGGGACTGTGCCGACATTGGCGGCGAGCCAAGTTATCTACGTCGATGACGATGCGCTGGCCGGAGGAAACGGCACATCATGGGCCACGGCGTACAGGTACTTGCAGGATGCTCTTGTCCTCCTGAAGGTGAGATATTCAGACGCGCCAGTGGAGATTCGGGCGGCGCAGGGCCTCTACACACCGGATCGGAGCGCGGAGTATCCGAATGGCAGCGGGGACAGCCAAGTGGAATTCGAACTCAACCCAGGCGTGCACCTGTCGGGCGGCTACGCCGGGATTGGGGCGGCCGATCCGAATCTCCGGGACATCGTCGCGTACCCGACCATCCTCTCCGGCGATTTGGCGGGCAACGATGCGAACGTACGCGATCCCAACAAGCTACCGAACGAGCCAACACGGTCGGACAATTCATGGTGTGTGGTCAGCATCGCCGGGCCCGCTCTCCTGGACGGAGTGACAATCACAGGTGGCCATTCCTCTGTCCTACGTCTCGGCGGTCTCGCCGTGGATATCCCGGCGAGTGGCAGTGGCGCACGAGTAAAAGGAGCGGGCGTCATTATCAGCGATTGTATGTTTCAGGCCAATTTTGCATCAGGCGGAGGAGGGGGACTTGCAGGACAGGCACCACCTCGCGACGAGGCTGTGGACGTGCTGCTCTTGAGGTGCACGTTCGAGAGCAATGTAGTGCGACCGGGCCCGGTGATCCCGCAGGGACACGGTGGAGCCGTGATGCTCTGGGGAGGCAAGGTCGTCCTGAAAGACTGCGTATTCCGGGACAATCAAGCGGCCTGGGGCGGATGCGTCGCCAACTCCGGGCCGGGATACGTGGAAATGGAGAACTGCCTGGCGGTCGGCAATACCGCAAGTGAAGGCGGTGCCGTACTCTACAATCAGAATGGCTCTGTCAAGGTGCGGAACTGCACGGCGGTGGGTAACCGGGCGCCCGCAGGTCGCTTTCTACTCGACAAGACGAGCCGCCCGGATCGCGGAGAGAAGCCTCCTTCCATCCAAATAACGAGTTGCATACTCGCAAACGACGGCAACGAGATAACGAACGGTTATGCCGCCACTACTGTTCGGTTCACGGATATCGTTGGGGGCAAAGCGGTGGTAGTTGACCCGCAGCACGCGGTAGTCTGGGGGTTAGGCAATCTGGACGCGGATCCGTGCTTTGTTGAGCCGGGATTCTGGGAGGCCGGCGGCACGGAGGATCCTAACGACGATGTTTTTATCCAGGGAGACTATCATCTCAAGTCCCGGGCGGGCCGGTGGGATGCATTGGTGCAGGTGTGGACGCAGGATGATGTGACCAGTCTCTGCATCGACGCCGGCGACCCGGCCCTGGCGTTCGACCGCGAGCCGGTGCCCAATGGCAGCAGGATCAATATGGGAGTCCACGGCGGTACGGCCGAGGCCAGCAAGTCCGATACGACATGGTGGTTCGTTACGACCCAAGGCCCTCTTCCGGCCGAGGGACTGGGCGTCGTGTTGCCTCATGAGCACATCTTTACTGATCTGCGGGGCCCGACGGTGGCCGGCTATGGCCAGGCCAACGCGGCGGACGTGATGCGCGTCATGAAGCCGCTGCTCGTGTCCGCACGTGGGAAAGGTGTGGGCGTTCTGTTCGAGTGCAGCAGCATCGGCGTAGGGAGGAATGTGACCATCGTGGACCAGGCGGCCCGGGAATCGGAACTGCCGGTAGTGGTGCCCACGGGCGTCTACGGGCGGGACAATTACGCGCCGCCGGAGCACCGAAATATGACCGAGGATGAGCTGGCGACCCTCTTCATCAACGAGATTCGCGATGGAATCGAGGGCACGGGGATCAAGGCGGGCTTCATCAAGATCGCCACCGGCAGTGCGTCCATGACCGCGCTGGAAGAAAAGTTCCTGCGGGCCGCCGGCCGGGCGGCTCGCGAGACGGGCGCCGCAATCGCCAGCCACACGCCGCTGGGGAGCAATGCGTCGCGGCAAGTTGCCATCCTGGAGTCCATCGCTCCGGGGATACGGTTCATCTGGGTCCACGCTCAGAACGAGAGCAATCGCGACTTACACCGCCAGTTGGCGGCCCGAGGAGCGTTCGTCGAGTTCGATTCCTTAGGCCAGAATCCCGGGCAAGACTCGACGTTCATCACGGCTATCAAGGAGCTGCTCGCCGCGGGCTATGGTGACCGCATCCTGCTCTCGCACGATTCGGGATATTACCAGCCGGGACAGCCCAACGGCGGAACGCAAAAGCCGTACACGTATCTGATTGATACGTTTATCCCGAAGCTGCGGGACGCCGGCGTGGACGATGCGACCATTCGGATGCTCACGGAGATAAACCCCATTCGCGCGCTCGGCTTCCAATCGGCGAGCAGTCCCTCGCCCGGAGAGCCTTGAGCGTCTGTGCAGATTGAAAGGAACTGCATGACGGAGCTTCGATACCATCACGTCGGCATCCCAACGAACAGGCCCTTGCCCCGGGAGGACTACAACGAAAGATTCAAATGCTACGCCTCAGGGTATTTCGAGAGCCCTTACGGCGTGGAGTGGATGAAGTATGACGCGGATTGTCCGCTGCCGGAGTTGGTCAAGACCGTGCCGCACGTGGCCTTTGTGGTGAATGATCTTGAGGCGGCGCTGGCGGGAAAGGAAGTGTTGATTGAGCCGAACAGCCCGACGGAAGGCGTGCGGGTGGCGTTCATTGTCGATCACGGCGCGCCGATCGAGTTTCTTCAGTTCGACCGGCCCGAATCGGAAATCTGGCCGCATGAGGCTAAGCTCAACGTCAAATAGAGATTCTGCAACTGCGCAATCTGCTGACGAATTCTCTACGCATCGTCACGTCGGTCAAGGCACCACGTGCCTGTGTCGCGCTTCGCAGGGCAGATTCGTCCCACGCGCGGCATGGGCCAACTCGCAGACGACATTGTTGCGTCTCTTGCGGCACATGGTACAATTCACGCGCGGTAAGCGCTGCGGATTCCACGCTCATGCTTTGGATGGAAAGGAACAGGCCATGAACAAACGGCTTCTTCAGATTCTGCAAATGTCCCTTGCCCTTTGCCTGGCAGCATCACTGGCTTTTGCGGGTGCGGCCAAGACGTATGAGGTCGAGGTTCGCGCGAATGTGATGGTCCCCATGCGCGACGGGATTCCGCTTTCGACCAACATCTTTCTGCCCAAAGCCGAGGGCAAATGGCCCGTGCTCCTCACGCGTTCCCCCTACGGCAAAGGGGACGAGAAACAGGGCGATGGCCTGTACTACGCCGCCCGGGGCTATGTTTTCGTCAGTCAGGACTGTCGCGGCAGAGGGGCATCGAAGGGCCAATGGCAGCCCTTTGTCAATGAGGCGCCCGATGGTCAGGACACCCATAAATGGATTCTCGAACAGCCGTGGTGCAACGGCACGATGGGCACGGTGGGCGGCTCCTATGTCGGCTTCACGCAGTGGGCAGCCGCACCCGGCGCCGGCGCGTATCTCAAAGCCATGGTGCCGGTGGTGCCGCTGGTGGACCCCTACAGCGATATCGCCTACATCGACGGCGCGTTCGGCGAGGCCTTGATGTTGGGCTGGGGCAGTCTGATGTCGTTTCCGCCGGCAGACGTGAAAGCACCCTCCTGGGACGGCCCCGGCTGGCTCAAAGCCTACCGCGCGCTGCCTCTGTGCGAGTGGGACGGTCTGCTCGGCTACAAGGTGCAGTACCTGCGGGACTGGGTCGCCCACCCGGTTTATGACTCGTACTGGGCCGCCCGCGGGGTGCGCAGTCGCCGGCAGGAGATCCAAGCGCCAATCCTCGCCGTCGGAGGCTGGTACGATATCTTCGCCAAGACCACGCTGGATCATGTCAACGCCGTCAAGGCCACGTCGCGCTCGTCCCAGGCCCGCAGCCATCAGCACGCGCTGATGGGGCCCTGGACACACGGGATCAGCGACTCGGGCAAGGTCGGCGATCTGGATTTTGGCAAGGTCTCCGCGGTCAACTTCCGCGAGATCCAGACGCTGTGGTTCGACCATTGGCTCAAAGCAGAGGAAAACAGCGTCGACAACTGGTCGCCTTTCCGCATTTTCGTGATGGGACGCAATGTGTGGCGGGATGAGCAGACCTGGCCCCTGGAGCGGACGCGCTATACGAAGTACTACCTGCACAGTAAAGGAGCAGCCCAAACACGCGATGGCGACGGCACGCTGAGCATGGCCGAGCCCGCGGATGAGCCATTCGACGAGTTCCTCTACGATCCCAACGACCCGGTCCCAACCCTGGGCGGCTGCAATCTGTTCGGTTGTCCCGCCGGACCCAAGGATCAGACCGCCGCCGAGATTCGCAAGGACGTTCTCGTGTTCACGAGCGAGCCGCTGAGCGCCGAAGTTGAAGTGACCGGCCCCGTAAAACTTGTCCTTTACGCCGCCACGTCGGCACGGGATACCGACTGGACCGCCAAACTCGTGGACGTTCACCCGGATGGACGCCCCTTCAACGTGTGCGACGGAATCCTGCGGGCCCGCTATCGAGACTCGCTTACCGAGGCCAGGCTGCTGGAGCCGGGAAAGGCATATCGATATGAGATCGACCTGTGGGTCACGAGCAGCGTCTTCCTGCCCGGCCACAGGATACGCGTAGAAATCTCCAGCAGCAACTTCCCGCGCTTCGACCGGAATCTCAACACCGGTGAGCCCTGCGGCACCGGCACCAACTGGACCAAGGCGACCCAGACTGTTTATCATGATGCTGAGCACTCGTCGTATATCCTGTTGCCGGTTATCCCGTGACATCGGCCGGGCCGCGCAATAAAAAAGGAGGACCAAGATGGCCCTCCCTGCCGGTCTCGCCCAAGGCATGGCGGAATTCGGTGGAACTTCGTGCAAGACCGATCCGTCCGGCGAGACCGGTTATTTTCTGAGATGTCCTCGATCACATGGTCGGCATCTGCCTTCTCAGGTGTCTACGGGGTCGCACTGCTGTGGGCGAGTTCTTCTTCGTGCCGCGGCCGCGTAATCTGGAGCATGTCGGGCATAATTATCATCTTGTCCGACGTGTACTCATCGATCAAACGACTGAATAGGCCGGCCCGGTGATTGGCCGACTGGAGAGAGCCATTGACGAAGACAGCAATCTCCACTTCCATCACCCTGCCGCCCAGAACGTCAGTGATAGGAAGGCGCACCGTAACGATGCGCGACGATTTCGCCGGAGCACCCTGTCCCCGCCAGACGGATGTGTCGATACTGCCATCGGGATTTATCGTGCGAAGCGACACCCAAGCCAGTTCCAACAACTGGGCGGCCTCGCAGACGGCTTGCCACCACTCACGGCCGCTGTGCGCCTGGCGAAAGCAAAGCTGCAGATGCTCGAAAGCTCTTTTCTCGCGTCTTTGGCGGCACGCGAGGGCATGCTTGGCCTGCAGTCCGGCCAGGGTCTCTCGAAAACGCACCGCTCCGACGACGCGAAACAGCAAGACCAGAAGAAACAGGATGCACGTAAACACGACGAGCGACCACGCATCCTGGCGCACCATCATGAACAGGCCGAGCCCTGCAGCCATGCACGTCGCGGCATAGATCGCAATGACCGCGTGACGCTGCTGGAGACCCAGATCGATCAGCCGGTGATGAAAGTGACTGCGATCGGGAGCAAAGAGCGAGCGTCCCTCGACGAAACGGCGCAGCATGGAGAAGAACGTGTCGAAGATCGGTATACCCAGTGCCAGAACGGGCAAAGCCAGGCCGACCAGCGCCGACGACTTCGTCAGGCATATCACGCTCGAGGACGCGATGGTAAAGCCCAGGAACAGGCTGCCGCAGTCTCCCATGAAGACCTTCGCCGGATTGAAGTTGAAGACGAGGAAACCGCTCAGCCCGCCCAATAGGGCCAGCATGAAGACGGCCATGATCGGGTTTTCACTATGCACAGCAAAGATAGCGATCACCGCACAAGCCACCGCCGAGACACCCGCCGCCAGCCCGTCGAGGCCATCACTCAGGTTGACCGCATTCGTGATTCCCACGATCCACAGGACGGTCAGCGGGCACGAGAGCACGCCCAGATTGAGGACAAGGTTGTCGATGACGTGCAGGTTCGTGATCTCCACGCCCATGTAACACAAGACGCCGGCGGCCATAACCTCCGCGGCCAGCTTCACCTGCGCCGGCAGGCCCCTCAAATCGTCCAGCAGTCCGATGAGAAAGATGAAGGTCGCCATACACAACAAGCTGCCCAGTTCCCATCGCACGGCCCGAAACGCATCGCCGATCCTGTTGTCCAGGAACAGGACCGACACGATCAGAGACATGGCCGACAGAAAAATGGCCACACCCCCGATGCGGGGAATGGGCTTCGTATGGACGGCACGAATGCCCGGGACGTCGAAGGCATGCACGCAGCGGGCCACATAAATAATCAAGGGCGTGACCACTAATGCCAGGAACGTGGAGCCGAGATAGACGCAGACGAAGGTTTTCATAGCTACCGCGATTCGGTCCTTGCGCAGATGTTGTGCCTGGCCGAGCGGGCGGCCGGCACCGCTCGACGGCGCCACGGGCCCACAAGGGCGGGTAAGTTTTCAGAACTGGGCATAGACGAACGGATTGAACCCTTTGGCAGGAAATGCCAACACCAGCCACCACATGGAAAACAACACGACAGGTGTGGCCATCCGATCCGGCCGCAGTTGGTCCAGTTTGAGCCGATCCACCGCCATGAGAATATGGACGAGGACGATGGCGAGGAGCGCGGATATGGCAAAGGGATGGCACCAGGAGATGCCGCCCGGATGAACGTACATCTGTCGAAGCATCAGGAATGCCTGCCCGAACGACGCCGCCCGAAAGAATACCCAGGCCGTGAACACGATGAGCATGGTGACGAGCCAACCGGCGAGCCTTGCCAGGGCCGATGGAGCCCCACGGTCCGGCCGCAACTTTGCTCCGACCCATTTGTCGCCGACGAGGGCACAGCCGTGCAGCGCGCCCCAGCACACAAAGGTCCAGGACGCTCCATGCCACAGGCCGCCGAGGACCATCGTGATCAGGAGATTCAAATACGTGCGCCACTCGCCCTTTCGGTTACCTCCGAGCGGTATATACAGATAATCTCGGAGCCAGGTGGACAGGGTAATGTGCCAACGGCGCCAGAAATCCGTGATACTCGTCGCCAGATAAGGCGACTCGAAATTTGCCGGCAGGCGGTAGCCCATGATTCTGGCGGTGCCGATGGCCATGTCGGAGTACCCGGAGAAGTCGCAGTAAATCTGCACGCCATAGGCCAGCACGGCCAACCACGTCGAGCCGGCGTCGAAACCGCCGGCGTTGGCGAACACGTGGTCCACGAAGACGGTGAGCCGGTCGGCGATGAAGACCTTCTTGAACAGGCCGATCGTGAATTGCCGGAAACCGAAAAACGCATCGTGCCATGACATCCGGACATCCGAACACAATTGAGGAAAGAAATCGGCGGCGCGGACAATCGGACCGGCCACCAGCTTCGGAAAGAACGCCACGAACAACGCGAAATCCAGCACGCTCCGGCACGGCTCCAAGCGTCCCCGATATACGTCAATCAGGTAGCTGAGCATCTGGAATATGTAGAAGGAAATGCCGATTGGCAGCACGATGGGGAGCGTGCCCAATTGAACTCCCAGAGGGCTGAGGATTCCGCCCAGCGACTCACAGAAGAAGTTGCAGTACTTGAAAAAGCCGAGGATGCCCAGGTTCAGCACCAGCCCGGCCAGCAGCAGACCCTTGCGTTTGCTCTGCGAGCCCCCGGTCCCGTCCAAGCCAAGTGCCACCAGGTAACTGACAGCCGTGGCGGCCATCAGCAGCGCGAGAAAACGCCAGTCCCAACAGGCATAGAAATAATAACTGGCCAAGAGCAGCAGCACCTTGCGGGCCTGCCGATCCCTCAGCACCGCAAGACCTGCCAGTACTGCCGCAAAGAATAAGAAGAACTCAATTCGCGTGAACGACATGATGCTCCTCGATGGAGTCGCCGAAGTGCTCTCGGAGGTAAGCACAAATCACTTCTGACAACAGGTACTGACCGCGAGCGTTCAAATGGCCGCAGCCGGGCACTCCGTTATGGAAGCCCCTGCTCAGCCTGCCTGTGGCTCGGTAGTCGTCAACCAGCGTCTGCGCCATATCGATGTAGCCGATCCCCTGCTCGCGACACAGCTTTGCCAATCTCGCGTTCCACCGGGACTGCGGGTCCTCGCAACAGATCTCGCCATTCTGCAGAACGGGCACTTCCGGAACGGATACGAGCACGATCGATTTCTTCGTGCTGCTCTTGAGCATGGTAAGAGCATACGTCCAACCGGCTATCACCACGTTGGGGTCTGTATCGTCCGACAAGTACAGGAGACCGGAGTTCCGGCTTTCCGGCCGGGGTGATCGGCCAAGGACTGGCAGGAACCGCGCGTGCTGCAGGTCCGCCGCCACATTTCGAGCCGCTTTCCACGGCGCCAGCACGAGGTCCTGCAAATGCCATGTTGTCAGGACTCTCATCTTCTGACTCTTCTGCGGATCCATCTTGCCACAATGGACGAATTGGTACGTGGACGCGGACAGAAAACGCTCTTCGTCGGGACATATGTCCGTCAGGCCGTGCTCCGCCAATACGATAAAATGACAGATGGGGTTGAGGAGCTTCTCATAGTAAGGGATATTGAAATAGTAATCCGCAACGGACCAGTATGAATATCCCACCGCCGCCGCCGTGATGCGGGTCCGTCCCCCCTGCGAGAATACCTGCGTGACTTGGCTCGCGGCTTTCTGTGAATCGGCTACGTTGTGCGCCTCAACAAATGAGTCGCCCCAGATCAGGATGGTTTGACCCTGCGCCGCGAGAGCCGGGGTAGTGCCACTCAGCCCGAAGTCTCCGTACCGGGTAGCGGCCCACCCTTCACCCCTTTCTCGATGTACGTATCCCTTCGCAAACACATAGTCGTCAAGCTCCGGCGACCATTCGTACACTTTGAGACTGCTCACAAAATACGGGCTGACAAGCATGACAAGCGCAGAGGCTGCCACGAAGCCGCCCGCCCAGAGGCGCAGATACCAGGCTGCCGAATACCGGCTCGCCTGCACTGGCTTGCGGTTATGGGTATGCCGTTTCCCACGGGCGCGAACTAAAGTCGCTGTTCCCACAGACTCTCCCTTTTGCTCCAACCGTAGCGCGGGTCTGTGCCGACCCTGCCGCGTGTGAGTCATCCGCCCGGATTTCGTCAATCGGCTCGACCAGCAGCGGCGGCAGGTGCTGGTAACGCGTCGTTCTCCTCTTCGTGTCGATATCCTTGTAGATGCGTTCCACCTGTACGGTCTCCAATGACAGGAGCCGGGCCGCCTCCTCCGCCGGCATTCCGTGATTGCGGCCGTACAAACACAAGTCCAGTACGTGGTACGGGACGGAAAAATAGAACTCTTCCTGGTCCTGCGGCATCGAATACGTGTCGGTCGTGGGCGGCCGCTCGCGGATTTCCCGGGGCAGGCCGAGGTACTCCGCCATTTGATAGACCTGGGTCTTGTACAGGTGGGCGATGGGCTTGAGGTCGGCGGCCCCGTCGCCGAGCTTAACGAAAAAGCCCTGGTCGTATTCCTGGCGGTTCGGCGTGCCCGTCACGGCGTAATGGAGCCGGTCCGCATGGAAGTACTCGAGCATCTTGCGGACCCGCTGCTTGAAATTGGTGGCCGCCACAATCTGCAAGTAGGCTCTCACCGACAGCCGGGCCCGTGTCCGCTGCCCCTCGGGGGATTCGACGACCACGGAGAAAACTCTCAGGTTCTCGCGCTCGAGCAGGGACGGCAGAACGATCTTGCACTTGCAGCCTGCGCCATAATCCGCAATGACGCTGCGAATGGCCTCGTCGCGGTACCGGTAGCACCCGGCCGTCGTCAACAGGTCCGTGATGTCGTGGCACTCGGCCGGTATGCCCAAGTGTTCCACAATCATCCGACTGAGTAACAAGGTTTCCGGAGAGGAGTCTTTCTCGGGCAGCAAAAGCCCGAATACACGTTCGGGACCCAGCGCTCGGACGCAAAGTGCCCCCACAACGCTGCTGTCCACCCCTCCGGACAAGGCCACGACCACGCCCCGCCTCTGCAGTTTCTCACGGACAGATTCCCGGATGGCGGTTTCAATCCGCTTCGACTCGCGGCTGCAATCGATCTTCAGCACATCCCGCACGACAGCTTTTTGCCGATCCACGTTCATCATCTTCCCTTTGCGGCCTGCAATTCCCGCTTGTTGATTTTGCCATGGGCCGTCCTCGGCAGCGAGGCGACCAGCTCGACGTACTTGGGAACCATATACGGCTCCAGCCGGTTCGCGCAGTGCCGCAGAACGGCCTTCTCGTCCAATCCATCCGTGCGACCGACGACAAACACCTTGATCGCCTGCCCCAGGATCTCATCGGGCACGCCAATCACCGCCGCCTCCGCCACATCCTCCATCTCGCAGACGACATTCTCCACCTCCTTCGGGCTGACCCGCTCTCCGCGGGTCTTGATCATGTCGTCCCGGCGGCCGAGGAAATAGAGAAAACCCTCCTCATCCGTGCGGAAATCGTCGCCGGAGCGGAGCCAGCGCGAGGCCGGATACAGACCCGGCCGATAGACTTTCGCGGTCATCTCCGGGTCGTTCCAATAGCCCTGCATCACATTCGAGCCTCGGATGATGAGATCCCCCACCTCCCCCGGCTCGACCTCGTTGCCTTTCTCATCCACAACGAACACTTCACAGTTGGGCATGGCCCGGCCGACGGAGCCGGGCCGCTGGTCCAGCTCGGCCGGGTCCAAATAGCCGACGCGCTTGCACTCGGTGAGCCCGAACATGGAGAAGATTTGGACATGGGGCAGGAGCTGCCGCAGGCGGCGAATGTGCTGGACGGGCAGCGCCGCACCGGTGTTGGTCAGATACCGCAGGGCACTCAGGTCATATCCATCCAGGGCGTGCATCTTAAGCAGCATGGCGACCATGGTGGGCACAATGGGAAAGCCGGTCACCCGCTCTTCGGCGACACGCTTGAGAACATTGTGAATGTAGACGAAGGATGGCTCCAGAACCACCGTGCCCCTGAACATGACCGCCATGAGGACCTGGTACAACCCGTAATCGAACGACAGCGGCAACGCATCAAGGATGATGTCGGTTTCCTCGTTGCCGAGGTACTGGATGATGCTGCGGGCCGCCGAGATCATGTTGTGATGCGTACACATGACCCCTTTGGGGTTGCCCGTCGTGGCCGAGGTATAAATCAGGGACGCCAGGTCCACATCGACGCATCGGGGAAACCGGTCTGTTGCCACGGAGTAGGTTTCCCCGTTTCCGCCGGCCAACGGTGAGAACAGGGAATCCCAGAAGACGCCGGAGATGTCCCCGTATTCACCCACCGCCGCACCGGCGCCGACCCATACGATTTGCAGGTCACTGTCCAGTTCCGCCAGAGCCTCGCGAATGACGGGCGCCTGGTCGGTCCGGGCAATCAAGACTTTGGCTCCGGAGTTCTCCAGAATGTACTGGAGCCGGCGTGCCTTGGTGTTGCCTTCGAGAACCACAAACACGCCCCCTGCCTTGAGCGCTGCATACAGACTGACCACGGTTTCCGGGCGATTGCCCGTGAGAATGGCCACGCGGTCCTGTCGGCGAATGCCCAGGTCGATCAGCACCTCGGCGAGACGATCCGAGCCGCCATCCAGTTTTCGGTAGCTCCACCGCTCGCTCCCGCAGACGAGAGCCTCTTTCTGCGGCACGCGACGGGCGGACCGCCTAAGCCACTCATGCACCAGAATTGGGTCAAATTCCATCATATTCCTGCCCCCGGAAATCTAAGCTAATGCGGCTACCGTCACACCACTACGTTTGTCCACAACCATGTCCGGCCGAACGGCGGAACACGAGCCGGTCGCAAAGTCCTCTACAAACTGCCGATGCAGAATCTGGCAGGACAGCACGCCGGCCAAAGCCATACTGTCGATTTCGCCCGGATTCTTCGCGGCCTGCAGCTTCTCCAAGAGCCGGCTCACCTTGCCCGCATCGAAAAACCCAGCCCGGCGGATAGCCCCACTCTCTAACATCTCGGCGGCAGAATCACGCTGGCGCCCGCTCAACAGGCAATTGACGATGGGCGCACGGTATGGCTGCTTCCTGCGAGCCACAATCTCCTTAGGCAGAACCGGCCCAAGCACCTTCTTGAGGATGTGCTTTTCGTTCAGGCCCAGGATTTTCCACCGCGAAGGAACTCGCGCCGCCAGGTCGATGATGCGGTAATCGAGGAATGGCAGCCGAATCTCCACGGAATGTGCCATGGCCACTCGATCGCCCTGCGAGGACAATAGGTAGTTGCTCAGGAAAATCATCGTTTCGAGATATTGCGCCTTACCCACCACGTCCAGTTGGCCGTACCGGTCCGGCAGGCTCCGCCGCACGGCTTCGTAGGAGTCCACGGAACCCACCGCCGCCTTCAACTCGCTGGAGAAGAGGACTTTCGTCCTGCTGGTATTGTCCCATCGGACCAGATGCGAGAAGAGCGGATCATCCGATCGGTCCAGCCCTCGGGCAAAGAAGGACTTGAGAAACGGCCTCGTGCGCGGGTCGCGAAAGACGTCGCCATACAAATGCTCCAGCAGGTCGCCGCGTCCCAAAGCCTCGGGCCGGCGGGACCAGAATTGTCTGACCTTGGCCTCCTTGAAGATGTCATAGCCGCCAAATACCTCGTCGGCCCCTTCGCCCGTGAGAACCACCTTCAAGCCACTCTCATGCACCACACCGGACAGGGCGTACAGCGGCACCGGCGCGGTACGCAGCAGCGGCTTCTCGCAATGCCACAGGGTCCGGGCGAACAGATCGCCGATCAGCTCCGGCGTCGCCCAAATCTCGCGGTGCTTCGTGCCCAGAAACGACACCATCTGCTCCTGGTGCGTCCCTTCATCGAAATTCTCCTGCTCGAAACGGATGCCGAAGGTGTTCAGGTCGGCATTGAACTTGCGGGCCACGAGTGCGGCGACGCCCGAGGAATCCAGGCCGCCGCTCAGATAGCCTCCGACCGGCACATCCGCCCGCAGACGAATGCGAATGGCATCGATCAGCAGGTCCCGGATTTGGTCACAGAGTGCCTCGACGGGCAGATCGAGCTGCTCCTCCCGACCATAGATGGGGATTTCCCAATACTTCTTTACCTCCACGGTGCCCCGCGAGACCTTCAGGTAATGGCCCGGCGGCAGCTCGCAGATGTCCCGGAACGCCGTACGACCGGGAAGGACCGTCCAGAAGGTGAAGATCTGGTCCAGCGAGACGGGATCGAGCTCGCGCCGCACTCCCGGGACCGCAAAGATGGACTTGACCTCCGAGGCGAAGATCAGCATCCCATTGTGAAGGGTATAATGCAGCGGTCGAATGCCCACCCGATCTCGCGCCAGGAACAACTCGCGGCTCTGACGATTCCAAATGGCAAAGGCAAACTGGCCGTTCAGCCGCTCGACGCATTGCGGGCCCTCCTGTTCGTACAGATGCAGAATGACTTCCGTGTCGGAGGTCGTGTAGAACCGGTGGCCCTGTTCCTCGAGTTGACGCCTCAGTTCCACGTAGTTGAACGCCTCACCGTTGTAGATGATCCAGAGGGTCTGATCCTCGTTGTGAATGGGCTGACAACCGCGCTCCAAATCGATGATGCTCAGCCGCAGATGTCCCAGACCGACCTGATCATCCAGGTAAATGCCGGTCTCGTCCGGGCCGCGGTGACGAATCATCCTCATCATCCGCTCCACCGTATTCAAATCGACATCCCGTCCGGCCTGCAGTTTACAGATACCTACGATCCCACACATGGCTCGCTCTGGAAAGGAAACAAAGGAAGGTCCGGTGCCGGCGCGACGCGCAGGCTACGCGACAGCTCTCGCACCCATCTTTCTCTCTACGAAGTCGGACATCTTGCGCAGCGTATCGAAGTTCTCGGGGATCAGCTCGCTGTCGGTAATCTCAATGCCGAACCTCTCCTCCACGAACGTGATCAGCTCCAGAAAACCCGTCGAGTCGAGGATTCCGCTCTCCTGAAATGACACATCCTGCTCGAGCCTCTCCCCGTCGCCAAACAGGATGTTGTCCACAATATAGGCCTTGATTTCCCATTGCACATTCATGGTTCGGTACTCCCTTTCTTAACTGGACCGCGTTGGTTCCATAGAAACAGCGGACCGCCTGCCCGCGTGGTTGGCTTCGATGGCCCATTGCTTTTTTCTTTCCACTCCTCGCGTGCCCGCCGGCTGAAACGCCGGTGCTTCCATCAGGGTCGCCGCGACCGCGCCCATAGTCGTGAATCGATAGTGCTCGCACAGCCACCGGAGCTTGGGCAGGGTCGTGTGGAGATTCGTGTAGCATTTGAACTTCCGCCAGGGCGTGAGCGGCAGGCGGGGGTGAGCCGGGTCGATTTCTCGCGGATGGACGTAGAGAATCAACGGCTGCCCGCGCCGGTGCAGCTTGCGCACCCCCCAGCGTATCAACGGCAAAGGCGCGAGGCGCAGATAGCCGCCGCCAAAGAGACAGACCCGATGACCCAGGACCTTGACCGTCGAAGTGGGAATCTCCACCAGTGCCCCATGGGAGGTCTCGATCACGTATGGGTCGGGCGGAGCGCTACGAAGACCTCCGTGGCCATGATGGGCCGGAAAAACACTGGCGTCGTACCGGAAACCCGCCCCGGCCACCACGTCGAAGAGCCACTGATTATCCTCTTTCACGCTGAATCCCGGCGACCGGAATCCGGCGACCTCCGCGCCCGTAAGGTCCTCCAGGATCCCCTTGGAACGCACGAGGTCCCTGCGAAAAGCCCTGCGGCCGACCTGGTAGGCGAGAACATGGCCGTAACCGTGAGACCCGATCTCGTGCCCGGCCCTTTGACACCGGCGGATCAAGTGCGGCACCTTCTCGGCGATCCAGCCCAGGCAGAAGAAGGTCGCCCGGACGCCCGTCTCTTCGAAGAGCTCGAGCAATTGTTCCGTGTTTTGTTCCACACGCAGCCCCAGGCCGTCCCACTGGTCGATCGTAGGGACTCTGTCGCTATCGAGAATGTGGAACCAGTCTTCCAGCTCGCAACTGAATGCGTTGACATTTTCTTCCTGATCGGCGGCTTCCATGCCTGCCCCTCCCCCTATCGGACATCAAAATTGGAGATATTTATGTTCCAGTTCGTTATGTTAAAGACACAGTCATTTATCAACTGATGGTCGAGAATCTTGCCGCACATCCTGATCCGGCGGGGCCTTCTCGACGGCGGCACCTTCAGAAGCCCTGCCGGCCGGAACGGCAGCCGGCCGACATACAGCAGGAGATCGGTATCTCGGGCGGCGGCATAGACCGCCCGCACGGCTCGTGCAAAACACGCCTCCGTCAGCGGCGTGACATCAATGATATACGTGGTCCGGACACCGTCCGCCTCCGTACAGGTACGATAGACGCACCGTCCACCATTGCCTACATCGATCGCCCGGTGCTCCTGGCCGTAGCGGTGCTCCTCGAATTGTTCGTGCGGGATTTTCTCGATGCCGAAATCCGGTCGGCGCCGTTGCCCGAGTTGGGGCAGCCGCACGAAGCCGCCGGCCCCCAATCGGGAAACCGCATTCGCCCATCTCAACTTCGGCTTCAGCGCACCGATATTGACCGGCAACGCGTAGAAATCGAGTTCACCGAGGTCGCTCCACTTGAGCACGTGCCGCGTGAACGGGTAGGCATGGTCGTTCGGGAAACCGAATACAAAGCTAATGTGATCCCGCCTGGCACCCTCGCAGGCCAGTGCGGCCATCTTGGTCAGGTTGAACGGCCCGCCGCGATGCTCCTGGGCGACCATGGTATCCACAGACAAGCCAAAGAGCCGTCTGGCGCCGAAGCAGTTGTACACGTAGGGGATCAGGTTGTATGCCCCGACGAGACTGCCTTCCACGAACATCAGGCCGTGGTGAGAATAACCGAGGGGCGTGCATGCGTATTTCCGCTCAAACTCCTCGCCGTTGATCGTCTTCGGAAAGGTCCGGCCAAACAGCGAGATAAACTGCTCCTTCTCCCACGCGGAAAGCTGGTCCGTTCTCCGGAAAACAAATTCGCGATTCAACGACAGCCCTTTCATTGGATGACAATATGCCCTCAGGCCCGGCTGAGCAGCCGCTCATACCATTGGGGGGCTATAGCCCCGAGATACATTGACAGCGCTGCTTTCGACGGCAGGACGACCATCTCTCTTCCCGCTCGTTCCGATTCCCGGATCTGTTCGGCCGCCGCCACATCTGTCAGCCCCTTCCCAGTCTCCCGGATCAGCACTTCCATCACCTGCAAATCGTTGCCGACTGTTCGCCGCAAGGAACGGGTGAAGGACCAGAGTGCCGCTTGACCGGCGGCATAGCAGCTATATCCGGGCCGACCCTCGAGCGGCGCCGTTGACAGAACCGTGATGACCTTACTGGAGATCTTATGCCTCCGGAGAAGCGCGACAGCCAATCGAACTGGTCCCAGAAAGCACGTGGTGAGACTGCGTTCGTAATCGGCGGGGGAAACGTCGCGGATCTGCCTTGCTGTGCCGCCTTCAGGGATACAAATGACGAGATCGATGTTCGGAAGCTGATCGGCCAGGCGCTCCCCCGATTGATGATCCGCAACATCGCCGTCTACAACCTCAACCGCGCAAGCTGATGCCAGCTCGATTCGTCTCTTTAGCTCCGACAATGCTCTCGCATCCGATTCAACCAGATACAACCGTTGGCCGACTTTCGCATAGAGTATGGCCAACTCCCGGCCCAGGCCGGACGAAGCCCCAAGGAGGAGCACGGTGTTGACTCTCTGGTCGCAAAATCGTCTTCTTCTGTCGCGCTTCAGGCCCGCCCTCCTGTCGAGCACTTGCGGGAGCATCTGCTCCACAGAACGCAGCAGTGAGTATCGTCCGGGGACAAAACGGTCTGCACCTGCCCTTACCTTCAGAAGCCTGCCGATCTCTGTAGCGACACTTTTCACCTCGATCCCGTTCTTGTACAGGAATGTCCGCGAGCGCCGGTTCCGGATGCTGGCCGGGAACACCATATCGACACTAACCCCGTACCGTCTGACCTCGTTCCTGAGCGTCCGGCAGAAAGCCGTCAGCGCCCACTTTGCCGGCGCGTACGCCGTCAGCCCCGGGTACGTGAAGACTCCGGACGTTGAAGAGAGCACGACAATCCTGCCGGTGTGGGCCGCAATCATCCGATTCAAAACCGCCTGGATGGGAACCAGGTTGCCGAAGAAGTTCAGGTGAAAGTCACGCGCGAACGTGTGAAAGTCATCCAGCGCCGATGTCGAACAAAAAGCGCCCACCGTGCTCAGAAGCACATCCACGCGGTCTGCTTGAGCACCGAAGCCGGTTAGTGCCTGCTCAACACCGAGCGGATCGGTGGCATCGGCCCGGGCGAACGATACATTGCCGTGCTCGCGCACGAACTGTGCCACATCCGCCGGAAGGCTGCGATTGACCAATAAAAGATTGTGGTCCCCGCAAAGCAGCCTGGCCGCTTCGAAGCCCACGTTCCCGCAGCCCACGATCACGATATTCACAACGTGTCATCCCCGCCGGGTATCGAATACTGGATGTGAAAGAGACGTTGCTTTCGCGGCAGGGTGACGCGTACAGACTCGATCCTGCCGGCGGGAGCTAACGCCGTCCAAACGTGGCCGGACTCGTGCACGATCTCGCAGCCTGGGCACCTGCGCCCGGCGATACTGGGACAGGCAGCGCCATGGCGGCGGATCCATACTCCTCCGTCAGGCATTCCTATGCCTCCGAGCGGCCAGGAGACGCTTGGCGAATCCGCGCAGGCAGATCGACCCAAACGCCGGAACGTGGTAAGCGTACCACGTGATGACATAATGCGGCCGTCGTAGAGCCCGCCAGAAAATGCCCTCCAAACCGCAGAATTGAATCAACCGGGGCGGGTGCCGGTACTCGCCGATCAGAAAGCGGAAGGCGGCGCCCACGCCCACGAGGATCGACGATTCAATTTGCGGAAACACCCGGCCCATCCAGCGCTCCTGCTTCGGACAGCCCAGACCCACCCACACGAACGTGGGGCGCAGCCGATTGATCTCGCTCACCGTGGCGTCCACTTCGCTGTCCGTCAAGGGGCGAAACGGCGGAGAGTACATGCCGACAATCGTCGTCTGGGGGAACCGGTCCTCAATCATCCGCCTCATTCTCTGCAGCGTCTCGTCGGTGTCACCGTAGAAGTAGTGGGTGTACCCGCACCCCGCCGACCGCTTCAGCACCTCGATCATGAGGTCCGGCCCGCTTACCCGCTCCATGGTCCTTTCTCCCATCATTCTGGCGTACCAGATCAACGGCATGCCGTCGGGAACAGTCAGAAACGATTCATTTTGGATCCTGCAAAAGTCCGGGTCCCGGTGCGAAAGGACGGTCCCATTGACGCCCGTCACGCACACATACGCCGGCCGGTTCTCTCGTGCACGCGCCGTCAATAGCTGCAACGATCGGCTCATCGTGACCACCGAGATGCCCACCTCGCCCACATAGCATCTGGGAGGCAAATCCTGCCTATCCATGCCCTTTATGCACCCTTCATTTGCTTCATTTGCAGATCGGCCGTCAGACAAACGCTCATCGCCCTCAGGGTTCCTGCCCATCCGCTTTCCCGCCCCATGCGTGCGACAGCCAGGCCCAATCGTTGAAGTCTATGCGGCCGTCGCCAGACATGTCGCAAGGCGCCGACCACCGTGGATCGCCGGGACTGGACAGCCACGCGTCAACGAACGTCGCCAAGTCGCGAGCATCGACAACCCCGTCTTCCGTCAGGTCAGCCAATGCACCGGTCATCGGGTCCTCCCGCCCCGCGGGACGCACGGCGATCAACTCAATGCCGGCGCCCATACCCAAGTTCCGGGAGTACCGTTTGCTGAAGGGATTATTCCAATGCTCGTGCACCCCCAGACTTCCGAGCGATTTCCCGTCGCCGTCCGGGTCATAGAGAGTCCCTGAGGGTGGATGGCCGGCCAAGGCCGCCTCGTGCAGGTAGTTGTCCAGGCCTTGGCCGCGCCGGGCATAGAACGACCTCGACTCGTTGCGCAGGAAATCGAGTCCGACCGAATCGATGGCCACGGGGTCCTGCGAAGCAAACAGGCTGGAGCACCAGCGATTGCCAAAAGACTCAAACCGAATCACATCGCCGGAATTGTCCACCGCCGGATACAAAGCATCGATCAGGTAGAGGAGAGTTTTCCCACCCAGGTGCTGAGATCCAATCAGATCGACCAAGCAGCTATACGTGCCCAGGGAGGTATTGAGACTGCCGTAATTATGCAGGGGGCCGGGTCCCCACGAGTAATCGGGGAACTGCATGGAGCCGAAATGGTTTTTGGCGGTGAGCGTGACGCCGTAGGTGGCATGGCCCCGGAGCAATGCTATATTGATCAGGTATTTGGCTTCGGTGACGCAGCCGGGCAGATTCGCTCGGGCCTGGTTGGGCAGATTGGGTGCAGCAAAGCGCACGAAACGGTCGACATCAAGGCTCGCCGGCTCGCGGCCGTTCCCTGCCATCCAAGGGACCACGACAAACCGGACGTCCTGAAATTGAGGATTGGGGTCTGCCCTGACCTTGCAGTAGATGGGATCGCCGATGTACTTGGTCGCATCGTAGAGGGTTATGTCGCGGCCGGGTACACCGGCTACATGAATCAACTGCTTCAACAGTGCGTGAATCACATGCGGGCTGGGCATGCCGGCGCTCGGCCGCCACGGCTCACTATTCGACCTGTCCTGGTTCATGTTGATCTTGATCGCGATCCTCTCGCCGTTCTTGTAGCCGGTGTCGCCATAACGCCGAATCCGATTGAAATAATGAAACAGGGCGTTCCAGGCGACCGCATCGCTACCGGCGCCCGTTAGTGCGCGAAGGGATTGAGAGACCATCGAGTCCGTCAGATCCTGGTCGGTATTCTCATCATCCCACCAGTTACCCGTCTGACCATCCCATCGGGCCGCCTCAGGCTCGTACGCCCATACGACCCGTCCCCGGTGGATACCTTTTCCCAGCCCAATGGGAGTGTTTGGCGGATCGCTTGGTGCGAAGGCCGTCGCCACATTGCCGTCATCGGTCAACCCAATGGCGAGCCAGATCACCACAACGGCCCCTGCCGCCAAGGCCCCGGCCAGGAGATAGCGAGCCTGTGTATGAAAAGTGCGTGCCTTGCGATAAGCCAAGGTCGAGCCGACCAGCCCGACCAGCCAAAGAACAAAGGTGCCCGCAAGCGGGGCCGCAACACGCTGGCATGGATATGCCGCTCGCGAGGGTTTGGGGACCACCCGAACCAGGAACCATATCAGGGACACCAGCCCGGCCAGAGGCCAAAGCCAGCGAGTCCAGCCATGCCGCCGCTGCTCACTCTCCTTCCGGCAGACGCGTGGGCACATCAGCACTCTGTGGGCGGCCTCACTATCCGACATCCGAGTATCCCCGGCCATTTTCGTTCGTTGAATCTCGTCCATCTCTCGCCTATCAACGTGTTTGTGCTTTCAACCTCACGCGGCTCCCGCGTGCTGCACGTCGCAGGGAGTCTGGCGAGACGACTCGGTCTTCATTCAAATTGGCGGCTCGATGGAAAGCCCGCATCAGGCGCTCATAGCCCATGTCCGGCGAATATTCCCGGCGGACTCTCTCATGCCCGGCCTTGCCCAATTGACGACAAAGCGCCGGCTGGGAATACAGCAAGCGGATTTTGTCGGCCAGGTCCCCTGCATTGCCGGGTTCAGACAACAGACCGGCAGAGCCCTGGCCGATGATTTCCGGCAGTCCGCCAATGGCGGAGCAGACGGCGGGTTTACCTAAAGCCATGCCCTGAATGAGTACATTAGGGAATCCCTCGTAACAGAGACTGGGGACCACCACCATTCTGGACCTCTGGTACAAGCGGCGGAGGTCCCGGCGCTCCAGAAAACCAAGCCATTTCAAATTGGATGGGGACCCGTCGCGAGCCCGGGGCATCCACCGATCATCGCCGGCGACAATGAAGGGGATATCCGGCAGCAGGCGAGCCGCCTCGACGAATTGAAGGATGCCCTTCTCCGGGCTGACCCGCCCCACAAAAGCCACGACATTGCCCAGAGGAACCGATTCGCCGAGCGGCTGGACCTGAACCATTCCAGGCAGAATCTCAATACGGTCGGCAGAGATCCCCTGGCGGACGAACTTCTCCTTCTGAAACCGCGATTGCACCAGAAAGACGTGCACGTTATTGATAATGCTGCCGCGAATCCGTGCCACGGCATTCCGCAGAGCGTAACCGACGCTCTTGAGGTGACTGTCTTCGCAGTTGTTTATGATGCACCACCACTCGTGCCCGGGTCCCAGGCACCGCTCGCAGATCCGGCCGCCTGCCAGATGCAGGCCGTTCGGACAGAAAAGGCGGTAGTTGGGACATCTCATGACCACCGGCACATGTCGCCGCCGCAAAACCTCGAAGATGGAAGGTGAGATCAGCGGATAGATATTCTGCACCTGGACCACGTCCGGCCGGTAATCGTCGAGGAATCTGTCGAGAGCGGCGGCGGAAGCAGGATTATGGACCCCCGCAAAAAAGCCCTTGATCTTGCCCGCCGCCCCATGGCCCAGCTCGGCCGAGCTGCGCCGGAACCAGCGGACCGTGTGCCCTTTTTCGGCCAGAAGCCTGGCGATTTCCTCCGCCGCGTGTTCTTCGCCGCTGGGAGTGCCGTAATCATTGTGGACATAGAGAATATTCATGGACGCCTCATAAAGGAAGCATGTCTTAAGGGTATTCGAACGCGCCGACATCCGGTGCCGCACCCCGGGGCACCGGGCGGCCGGCGTAATCTTCGACCAGACCGACATTGACACCCGCATCAATGGCCGGCGAATCCGGCCGAAGCTGGAAATCCTCGGGACCGACGGGCTGCGCCGCCACGAACGCCGGATTAGCGAGTAGGCTGTGACCGTCCCTCGTCACGTCCTGCCCGAAAGAGAACTTCGCCGCAAAATCGGTCGCCGGATAGTAAAGGTTGTGGTCCCAATAGAGGTCGTCCCACGGCTCGGAGCTGCCGTAGACGGAGGCATAGTCTCCTTTCGGCTCCACGATCATGTTGTTGTACACGCGGGCCCGGACCGGATAGCCCGGCGCGGGTGTAGAGGTCACCAGCCGGATGCCATGACAGGTCCGATAGAGCACGTTGTTGTAAATCTCCACGGGATCCATGCTGTTGGAGCTGATGCCAAAACCGCGCCACGATTCGTCGCCCCCCGCCGTATTCATCACAATGTTGTTGTAGATGCGAAAGCCGGTTCGCCTGCCGGGAGCGGATTCTTCGCCGGAGATAACGATCCCGCTGGCACTCGTCTGGGCCAGTCCCAGTGTGTCATGGATAAAGTTGTAGCGCACGACCATGTTCTGCATGGGAAGCCGGCTCGACCAGAACTCGATGGCGGACCCGGCGGTGTTCCAGATGTGGTTATGCTGAATAACGTGGTTCGCTCCATTCTGAATGCCAATGGCATGGGCATCCTTATCGGGGAAGCCCGGAGCTCCGATGTCATGAATGGCACACTGCTCAATCAGCAGGTCATAGACGCTCGAGGCGTGGATACCCTTGCCGACGTGGTGGACCTCGCATCCCCGGAACACCCAATTGTCCATCCCTTCGCTCAAATCGACCAGCGTGTCCGATCGATATCCCATCTTGCAGTTCTCGAACACGATGCCGCGGGAAGGAGGCAGATCGCCGGTGGTGTGCTCATTCGAGTCCGCCACAACAATGGAATTGAAGAAATTGCACTTCTGGAATTTTACGTAGCTGCTGCGTCCAAGATCGAACCGGAATCCCCAGTCCGGACTGTACACTCTCCCGGCTGGGTTGCCGCCATCCGACATCTTGATATAGGTCGTTTCGACAATCCACGATTCGTCCGCCTGCGGGACGTTGTAGACGGCGCCGAAATGACCGTCCCAAGTCACGTCGCTCGCCCGCTCCAGCCAGAGGTAGTCGCCGCCGCGGGCCTCGACGACCGCCCCGTGGCGCAGATCACTGGTGCGGTAGACGCCATGTTCATCGGGACCGGTCCACCTTACCTCCGCCTGCATCTCCCGGAAGAACCCGCACAACACGCCCCCACCCTCCGCGCAGTCCATCGCGATCGTAATCGGATACTCCGACGAGAAACCGGACTCCTCAATATAACCCACGGCCGGCGGGGCCCAGTGACTATGCGAGGCCTGATAAACCTGCGTGTCGCAGACATACAAGGTGTCCCCTGCTTCCACACCGCCTTCCCCCCACCGGACATGTGCAACGCCGTTGAAGGCATTCCCGTACGAGGTTCCGTCCTGCTTTCCATAGACTCCCTTGTCCGCCACCGGATTGCCGAGGTCATCCACCGTCTCATCCTGATCGACGAGGGGCCTGACGTACCACGTCGCGGGACCCCGGGTCCTAAGCGTATACACCCGAGAGAAGAGCGATCCCTTCGCCCGGGTGCCGGAATCCCGCACTTTGCACCGCCAATAGTACTGCGTGTTCGGCTTAAGCACCGGTTTCCACTCGCCATAGTGTGCAACCCAACCTGACTGTCTGAGCGCAGAAGAGCAAAACGTCGATGACTCATCGACCTCAAAATAGTAGTGCAATGGACCTGTGAAGAACTGGCCAAGCTCTGCCCGGCCGCCGGATACCTGAAGAACGACGGCCGGATTCACGCCGGCTGCCCCATCTGCAGGGTAGACCGCCGCCAGGGGTCCCTCTCCGCTCACGAGCCGTGCCTGTCCTGCCAGTTTGAGGTGGTTCGGCCCGAAATTGTCCCGGAGTCGGGCCGTGCCCGGACTTTCCTGTGGGCTGCACATCCGGTCCATCAACCACTGAGAAAGAAGTCCGGACCTGTCGAACATCACCGGCAGAGAATGTTGCTTGGACTGAGCAAATGCGCTCCAGATGCGTGCCACTTCGGAAGCTGACAACGCTCGATTCCACAGCCGCGCCACAAAGATGTTCCTGCGCAGTTCATAATACCCTTTGCCAACTCTCAACTCGCCGTCATTCCTGATCAAGCCGGGAGAGATCAAGGGACTCGACCTGCTGTCGATCAACTGACCATTTATGTACAAGGTCATCGTTCTTGAGGTAACGTCCCAGGTCATCACGACGTGAACATAGCCCTGATACGCTCGGGGTGATTCAATCAGGAGTTGGGTGGTACCATCACCTATTTTGGCCGTGATACACTTGCCGAACTCGTGGGAATTGCCTTCAAACGTGCCGACCCCGAATCCGGCGGATGAGGCCTGGCGCAGCACCAGATCGCCCCCCTTCTCGATGAACGTAGCCCATCGTCCACCTGGTTGGTGCGGTTCGATCCGGGCGACTACCTCGACTGAGAGGCTGCGGGAGTAATCCAAATCCGTGACGTAGGTATTCTCCAGATACGCGTACCCGGAATCGCCCAAGTAAAGGAAGCCGTCGCCTTGCGAAGGCGTGCGCGCATAACCATTCGAGCCCGCCATGACAACTCCTATGCACATGAGCCAGAGGCCCTGCTTCACCATACCTCTCCATCACAGTTCGGTACTGTCGGACAACTCGCCGTACCAGAGCGGCGCCAATTCGCTTCTCACGGTGTAATGCACGGGGGTAAGAAAGATGGATGCATACGTTACGATCCCCAGGAATGGCGTAGTCGCGTACCGCCACTCACTGCCAATCAGGGGATAGGACATGCTGTTGACCAGTCCCACCACCAGCGCCACAAGAATAGGATAGGCAACACCATCACCCATCCGATCCGCTCGATAGAGGATCAACGCGATGCTGTAGAGTCCCACGCAGAAGAACAACAATCCGATCGTCCCCGTATTCACCGCGACGGACAGGATGGCATTGTGTGCGGAGTTGACGGTCGCGCGTCCAAGGACCTCCACCGACCGCTCGCCGGACGCAAAACCGCGCCCCGCGACCGGATGCTCCTGGAATGCTTCCCAGAAGTCGCGATAGAGGCTGATTCGCCCCCTCAAAGACCGGATGTTCTCGGTGGTCTTGCCCGGGAAGACGTACGGCCGGACGACTTCAACACCCCGGGTCACAACGAGGAACATGATGACCGAAAGGACCAGCAGTCTCGCCACGGACACTACGCGCTGCTTCGGCGCCGCCGCAATCATGAGAACACCGATAATCAGCGATATGTTCGAGGCAGAGCTCGTCCCGAATACGACCGCGGCGAGGCATATCAGCAGAGAATACTTCACCTCGGAAAACCGCAATACCCCTCTCTTGATGGACGCCAGTGCCAGCACCGCGCCAAAGGCACCGCACGTGGAGAACGAGTTCGTATGCTGAAAGAGGCCCCCATTTCTCACGACTTGGCTCAGGTATGGCAGCAGCGAAGTCAGAGCGGAGAGACGGCACAGATAGAGAATGCCGTCACGCGGGTCACCGATGACATCGAGGATGTAACCCATGAAAAACAGAATCACGATGCACTCGATGGCCCGATAGACAACGTACAGCGGACTGGTGGCCCACAGGCAACTGAGCAGGCAGAACACGTGATAGACGACCAGCCATTGGGTCGGCCCGCGCAGCACGCGAAGAACGCTGAAGCGGGCCCGGGGCCGCAGAAGAAATGCCATCATCAGGACCGTTGCCGCGATGTTGATCGCATTCTGCATATCGACCGTCGAGTATCCATCGAGAGGGCGATTGGTGCTGTTACGCACGAAAAGAACCGCCCGGGAAATCGGCAGATACGCGATCAGCGATAGAACCAGAACATCTTTCAGACGAGAAGATGAAGACAGATCGTTGCGCATCGGTCAGAATACCCTTGAGGTCATGCCTTTCGAGAGGATGAAGCTGCCAGTTGCCCAGCCGTCTCTGCTTGTGGCTCGACCGTCCGCCGGGCCCGACTGCTCATGCCTGGGACCTCCGCCCGGCAGCGCCACAGAGCCTCCATTAACTCTTCCAGCGGTCGATGGAGCCAGCCGTCGAAAAGCCGGCCCTCGCCGTCCAACACGGGGTGAACCATGATTTCCCACGGTGTGTCCATTTCTTTTGACGCACCGTGTTCTCGGCAAAACCGAAGATAGTCGTCCGGACTGCCGAAGTGGTCGGTGCCGGCTCGGCCGGCCGCCCGAATTCTCAGATTGACGATATGCCTGTAGAGCCATTTCACCAGGGATGTCCCCCAGTGAGGGGTCCGGCACAGCCGTATCCGGGGAATGCCTGCCTTGCGCACAGCTTCGATAACCAGGGGCACAATGGCCCATTCCTCATGAGCGTGGCTGTGAGAATCCAGATGTGCTACGGTGATCCCGCGTTTTCGACACTCGGCAATCTGACCCTCAATCTCCCTCTCCAAAGCCTTCTTCTCGCTGGAGCTCAGTCTGACCACCCGCTGCTTCCGGGAGAGCCGAAAGCAGCCGTCCCGGTCGCAGAACCTGCGGAGATCCTTTATCGGCTCCGTGACCGGCGTCCCCTCGGTAAGCACCAAGTGGAGTCCGACGTGGTTGGCCAATCCGTGCATCCGCACCAACTCACACGCCTCCTCGAAGCCAAGCATATTCGGCATAATACTGCAGTCGGAACAGAAGCCCCGTTCGAAAGCACGGATGATGGCCAGATTGACCTGGTGATTGAATCCCAGATCGTCAGCAGTGATGATAAGCATTCTCTCTCCAAGCTCGCCCGCTGCGGCTGCCACCTGAGTCAACTGGGGCATCCGGCAGCGCACTCGGCAGAAAACCATGTCCGACTCGGCGACACGCCAGCTTGGCGGATTCACAGATCGCCCGAGCGGCGTGCACCGCCGTGTGCGTGCTCACGATTTTCTTTGATATCTCGCCCATCTGCGCAAGTCGTGTCTGCGCGAGACAAGCTTCTCGGAGCACTTTCGCCACCTCCGACGGTGCCAGCGGGTCGAACACCCAGCCATTCGCGGCCGTGACAAGCTCCGGCCAGCAGCCGTTGTACCGGGAGCACAGAATCGGCAGCCCGCAGGCCATGGCCTCCGGCACGACCAGGCTCCAGTTGTCCTCTAACGTGGGCATGACAAACGCGTCGGCGCACCGGTAGTATACGGCAAGGGCGTCGTAATCCGCCGCCCCTGCGAACCGGACATGGGCGATCTTGTGTTCATCACAGTACCGCTGCAATTCTTCCTTCTGGGGACCGTCACCCACCAGCAGCAATGTGGCCGGCTGTCCCGCCGGCTCGACGTCCAATTGCTGCCATGCCACGAGCAACTCACGAATCCCCTTGAGCGGTATGAGCCGCCCGACGAAGAGGAACACCACGCCTTTAAGGTCGAGCTGCGCCGTCAATCGGGAGGCCTGTTCGTCCGTCACCGCCGCCGCGTTTCGCTGCAGCCCATCCACATCCGCCGCCATGTGTCCATACGTGATTCGATCCGGCGGGAAACCAAGACTTCGGACATACTCCCCGCACAGCCGACCGTTACAGCAAATGACATCGATCCACCGCACCGCCAGTTTGCGGTACGCCGTCCTGTACCACTGTGCGTTCCGCTCCGTATGCGCCGTTTTCTCATAGCACATGACGTGCGGGATTCCTCTCGTGGCCCGCAGCCAAAGCGCTGCATAGGTCCATTGGAAGAACCCATCCGTTATCAGAACGTCCGGCTTCTCTTTCATGATGGTGCGCACCAGCCCGGGCTGGTAGGGAATGCGCAGCCCTTTGTTGGCGAAGCCACGCTGGGGACCCCATGTCCATGCACGCTCACCCCGCAGTCCCCGCGCCCCCGGACCCAAGGCCCTGGCAACCTTCCTGCAACAGCGATCGGGAACATAGTCGGCGTTGAAGATCAGCGAAAAGCGACCGTCCAACAGCCGCGAGAGCTCTTCGAAGATGGGAATCCGATAATCCAGAAATGATTTTGTGACCCAGACAGCTTTCATCGGCCTGTTGCCATTTCACTCTACCAACCCAGCCGCAGCCGGGTCGCCTTGGCCCATTCCTTCAGCCAGATCGTCTTGCACGCCACAAGCCATCCTAATTGCCCAAAATGAGCGGCCGAGCACATGATTCGGCTTATGCGGCAGACGGGCATTGTGGAGCCGTACTTCCGGACCAGCTCATATGCGGATTCACGAGCACCGGAGAGAATCTTGTCCTGCGCGTACACCATAGCCACGAACCCTCTCACGCGGGCATATCCTTCCCGCTCGCACGGTCTGAGCCGCGGCTCAATCCGCCGGCCCCACTGCTCTACATCCGGACACAGCCTGCGGCGGCTCTCGTATCGGGCCAGCCAGCCGTGCTGACGCGCTGCTTGGCGGGAATTCCCCACCCACAGCGGCCGGGGGATGAACCCCCACTTGCCGAACGTGGCGAGATAGCCCCAGTATTCCAGGTCCTCGGCGTTTCTCAGGTCTTCCCGCTGCGGTCCCGCCTGCTCGATCACGGAACGCCGGATCACATTGGAGCCTGTGCGCACATGGTCGTGACGCGCCCAGAAATCGAAGAAGTTGTCGAGCACGAGCGGCTCGCCCTTCATCTCGCCGTTGGTGCAGAAGGCCGCCGGATGCATCACTTCCGATCCGTCAAACATCCTTGTAACCAGGCCTGTACTGACGGCAATCACATCGCTATGGGCTGGCAGGAAATCCACACAAGTCCTCAGGAAGTCGGGTCTCCAATAGTCGTCCGCATCCAGGAAGGCGATGAATTCGCCCCGTGCGACGTGCAGGCCCGCGTTTCGAGCCGCCGCTTGCCCGCGGTTGGACTGCTCGATGCATACGACCCGGTCGCCATAGCCCCTTGCCACCGCGCGCGTCGCATCAGTGGAACCGTCGTCGATCACGATCACTTCCCGGGGGGGATGCGTCTGAGACAGCGCGCTGTCCACGGCGTGGCTCAGCCAATTCTCGGCGTTGTATGCCGGTATGATCACCGACACCGAACGGTCACATGCGTCGCAAGAGGTCATTTCCATCCATCAGCCGGTTCGCGTTCAATGGGAGCTTGTGTTGCCACACAGGAGGCTCGTGCCGGTGCCCCTCCACCGACACATGCCAGCATTTCGTCGAAAACGCGGGCCAATTTCTTCTTGGCCTGCTCGGCGTAGCGGTCCATGGCGGCCTGAGAGGACTTGTCCATCAGCCGATTCAGAACGGACGCCGGACTTGGATGTGCAAGCCAGTTCATGGGGACATACCTGGCTCGGGCGTGGGCCTTGGTGCACAGATCGTATGTCCTGCTCGTCATCTTCAGGAGCTTCGGCTTGTGGGACAGCTCCAGGCTCACAACGGGCGTCCGATTCGCCGCACAGGTGACCAGTCCGTGGAACCGCCCGCCGATGTAACCGGCTGCCCTCGACAGCAGAACGTACCAGGCGAGAGGCGACACGGGCAGATCGATCGTGACGTCCGCTTGCTCATAAGCAAATGTCTCGTGGGGATCAGGCAGATTGCCGATCTTCAAGCCGTGGTCATGGGCAATGTCCCGGAACCTCGCGAGCCACGTCGTGTCAATCGCTCCGGAAACCAGAATCGTTCGCGATACATCGATATCCGGAACCTCCTCGGCGGGGATGGTGAAATAATCATTCAAGCCGAACACCGGATCCGGACAGAACTCGGGTTTCACTTGCCGCCCGGTGAGCCACTTTACCATCAGGCCGGTCCAGTCATCCCGCACGGAGACAAAATCAAAACTGTGCAGGGACCGCCGGGCCTCGCGCCGAAGAGACCGCCCCAGGCAGAGAAACATCGTTGCTCCTGCACTGCCGGAGATGCACACCCGGGCCGGTCCCTGTCGTCCATTCCTGGGCCAGGGCAGCCAGTACACCGGCAACCGCTCGTCAACCTGGGTCCAGTCGGATGATCGGTCTCTCCTGAGCAACCGACGAGCCACTTGCTTGGGGGCCCATTTGGGCACGAGGCGAAGAACCTGATCGCTGCCCACGAGCACGACGTCGAGCTCATCGTCACAGTACTCCTGCACCTCCTCGCCGCAGGAGAACCGGGGCGACGTGTCCAGGTATTTCTCGATGAATTGCTCATGGGCCTGGGCCTGGGCAGGCGATACCCGCGAGCAGTACATCTCCGTGGTCCACGGGTCACGATAATCGATGACCACCGGGGCGCAACCACGGTGCCTCAAAGCCTCTTGAACGGCCAGAGTCTGGAGATTCGCCCCGAAGTTGTAGCAACTGTGGAATGTCAGAATCCCGACTTTCATTTTGCGAATGCTCCTTTCCGAACGTGCGCTTGCCTCGCTATGCGAACAGCCCGCCTTGCACGGAACAGTCGTGGTTCTTGCGCGCAGACACTTCAGAACAGGAATTCGTGAGCGGCGTAAGAAGAACCGACATATGCCACCGCCAGCACCGCCAGGCAGGAGACCAGCAGACGCACACTCTGGGTGGCGCTTCCCGGCACCAACGCGCGCTCCACGTACACGATCCGACCCACCAGCAGCAGTATCTGAGCACAGAGGAAAGCCAGGGCCAACCCGATACCACCAAGCCCCGGGACAGCAATCAGGGCGACGACGGAGAAGATCGCACTCCAGCCCGCGGTCAGCGCCATGTCCGTCCACCTTCGGCCGGTCCCTTCAAAGACCCGCTCGAAGACCCTGTCCACGGCGTACAAAAATACCGCCGGCATCAGGATCCGCAGGATGGCGGCGCTCTGCCGGAACTCTTCCCCATAGAGGCCCTGGATGAAGTTCGCCAGGCACATAATCGCCAGGCAAATCGGGAGAGCCGTCATGCAGATAACCTTCAGGTTCACCGTAATGGTCGTTTGGAGGTCGCCCGTTTTCGCGGTGGAATAACTCTCGGACACGAGCGGCAGCATGACCCGGCACAGTACAGACGGCAGGAACAACATCGGGGTCCGCCACTGGTTGGCCGCCGCGAAAAGCCCGAGCTGCATGAAGCCGTCGGCCCTGTGAACGAGAATGACCCGGCCCACCCACATGGTGCCGGTCATGATCAGGCCCGCCAGCACGCCCGGCAAGGCAAATCTCCACAGCACCGGCGCCTCGGCAAGTACCTTGGCCCGCGGAATCCGCAGGGGCACTCCCTGTTTCACACACTCCTTCCAGAGAACGGCAAGACAGATGACAAGCGCGATGACCGAATCGAGAAGGAGCGAGATAATCACGCCTTTGATGCCCCACAAGAGAGCGAGCGGCACGCAGAACGCGATGGCGCTCAGCCCCCGGAAGGTGCTCAGCAGGGCATTGGCCTTGAAGGCCTCGAAACCGGACAAGGCGACCTCCTGGATGGCGGAGAATGTCGCAAAGAAGATCAGCAGTGCGCTCAAGGCCATGAGCGGCCGGATGTCCGGCCGATCGAACAGGTCCTGGGCCATCCAGGGGGATAGCACCAGGCACAGAATCGCCGTCACCAGGCAGGTGATCAACGACGCGATGGAAACCAGCAGCAGAATTGCCCCCGCCCGGGGCGGGTCCACCTTGCGGTACTGGGAGACATATTTCGCGGCCGTCGAGCCCAATCGGAAGCACCCAAAGACCACAAACAGGTCAACCGTGCTGCGAATCATGGCCAGCTCGCCAAAGGCGGGCCCACCCAGAATCCGGGCCACGAAGATGGTCGAGACCGCCGTGAGCACACGCCATGTCACCGTGCCCGTCAGGAGCCAAAATGTGCCATGGGCCAGACGCTGCACGACGCTGGAACGACCGGACCACCTCAGCAGACCGACACGCTCGCTCCAACTCTTTGCGACAGCACCTACGTCCATCGTTGGGACAACCTCAAAAGGTAAGTGGAATCAAATGTCATGATTGCCGGCGCCAGACCCACAGGGCTTCACTACAAGTGATGTCGTCGCTTGCGGCGCGCAGACTCCGTCTCCGTCGGTATACAGCACTCGACTTCAACTGTGAAACCAGGCACTCTTCTATCACTGTCAGCGGGCGCTGGGCCGGCCAACAATTGCCACACCACCACACACGAAGCCGGTGAGATCCGCCGTGTCAGCGAGATCCCGGTCTTTCTTCTAATGGCTCCGTGCGGACGGAGAGGTCCGCGAGCAGCTTCCTGGCCGGCTCATAGCTTGGCCCAAAGCGCAGGCAGATATTTGCTTCCTGAATCGCCTCTTCGGCCAGACCCTTCCCGGCGAGCAAGCTCGCCAATCGATAATGCCATTCATAGCGGCCGAAGTTCGACGCCAGAGCGCGACGGTACAATCGAATCGCCTCGTCGATATTGCCTTCCCGGCGGCAGATCGCCGCCAGCGAGGCACATGCATCGGCCGGAGCCTGCGCCTCCTGGCATTTCCGGCGGAGCAGCTCCGAAACTTTTCGGTTAACCTCCTGCACGAGCCCCGAGCTCACCTGGGCGCCCTCGAGGGCCCCGGCCAACCACAGGAGCCTGCCCGTGTTCTCGCCCACCAACTCCAGCACTCGCTCAGGCCGCTGGGGCAGTCGCAGACACATCGACGCGACCTCACGGTACAAGTCGCCATCCAACTGCACGGCCCGACGCCAATCCTCGAAAGCGGCTTCCAGGTCCCCGTCCTCCGCGTTCAGCATCCCGCTGACCAGGCACGTGGTCGCATCGCAGGGTGCCAGTCTGCGCCCCATCCGGATATGGCGGGCTCCCTGCTCATTATGTCCCAGAATCGTCCTCTCCAACTGCCCAAGCACGCACCAGGTGGCCCCAAAGGTGGGACACAGAGCACGCGCATCGCTCACCTCTTCCGTGATTCTCTGGGCGAATGCCAGTGCCTGCGGCGACATCACGAGGTTACCAGTGTTGGGATCGGTCGTCCGGCTGATCGACTGCCAGCGGTATACGTTCAGCCAGTGCTGGTATTTGACGTTGTCCGGCTCGGAATCCGCCGCTTTGACCGCATGGCCAATCAGGTAGGCATACTCCTCGTTGCTGCCCTGCCACTGTCTGGTAATCAAGTTGCGTTCCGCCGCCAAAGCTCTCTTCCAGTGGCCTTCAGCGATACGGGCGGAGTTGGCATCGAGCAAGGCCCATCCCCAAACCAGACACACGCCGGCAAATACGGCCATCCACACTCCCGCAGCGCGTCTCGTGGTAACAGTCGCCGTGCGCGCTTCGTGGGTTTCGTCTGTGCCGCGAGTGAAACGAATCAACAGGGCACAGGAGATGGCCGAGAGAATGGCATTGGCCGGCACGTGCTGACCGAAGTCGCTCAGGCTGTGGACCAAGATGGCGATCAGGCCGAATCCGAGACCGTACGCGGCCGAGCAGACGGGAACGTGACCCATCCGGGTTGCCCACACATAATGGAACCATACGATAATGCCGAAAATGGTCAGGGCAATCAGGCCCGCAATGCCGGTCTCTTCCGTTACCTGGGCATATTCATTCTCCGCATAAGCGGCAAGCTCCGGCACCACCGAGCGGTCGAACATCGGATACACGACTTCATGGGTCCCCAAACCTGTGCCCAGCAGCGGGAACCTCGTCCAGGCAACGGCGATGTCCTCGAGGATTTGCCACCGCCCGCCGGAGGACTCGCGGAGATTGCCGAGGGTCGCCAATCGGTCATAGACCGCGTCAAAGCCGATGTACAGCACACAGGCAAAGGCCCCCAGAGCGAACAGGACCATCATCCAGGCGGGCCCTTTCAACGGATGCCGCAGGCTCAGGATCAGGGTCGTGAAAGCTCCAGCCATCAGCAGGCTGACCATGCCCCCGCGGCTCATCGAAAGAAATACCGTGGCGGCCCCCAGGATCGCCATCGCCGCTACGGCCCAGACGATACGCGCGTCGGAAGAGCTGAGGTACTCTGCGACCGTAGCCGGCGCCCGGTGGCGGTGGGTGAACCCCTCATGGAGCTTCACGAACGCCAGACCCAAAGCGGCACCCATCGAGAGACTCACGTATTGTGCATAATGGCTGTGGTTGACAAAGGGTCCGGAGCGAGCCGTGCCCTGAGGCGTCGGCACAAACCAGTAGATTCTTCCGTTGCCGGCAATGTCCTGCGCCAAGGCCAGGAGAACCACGCCGGCCCCCGCCGCCGCGATCACGCCCAGCAAGCGCATAATCTGATCCGGACGCCGATAGACGTTGAAGACGACCACAAACACGACCCCGAGCGCCAGCACCAGCCGCAGATCGTGCCGCGTCGCATACGGGTAGAAACTGACCGTCATGTTTGACAGCACTCTCTCCGCGCCCGGCAAGTCACCCAGCAACTCCGTCTTCAGCGCCGCCGCATGCGGCGAGACAAGCCGGATCAGACTCGCAGGCATGGGGATCAGTTGCACGATCGCCACCAGGATAAATGCCGCGATTGGGACATAGGCCCACGTCCAGGCCACGGATGCATGCTCCGTGGCCCTCACCCTCAGCAGAAAACAGACAGATAGGGCCGCCGCCAGCAGGACAACGAGCTCTTCACTCCACGCCTGCACGGCGCCGAAGGCCAACGGCGTAAACACAATGAGGCCAGCCAGCAGCCACTCGATCGCTCGACCGAGGTGGTCGGCTCGCGTGTCATAGCGTAATGAGCTGTCCGCGATATACATCACCTGACCTCTTGCCTGACCCCGGACGACATGGAGATCAACCTCTCACCCGAGACCACCCGCGCCGGGTTTACGATGCACAGCAGGCGGGCCAACTCCGTCCCGAAGCGGGCGGCAACCGCACGGAAAGCCGCCGTCATACAGGGCCGGTTGATCCCGGCATCGTGGGCATCCGTCGCAATCAAACCCACCGAGCCTTCCGCAACCAGATTCCACGCGGCGAGCTGCACGGCGGGACCCCACAGGCCGACGAGACTGGCCGCTGTGACCTGCAGGCCCACGCCCTCAGCCACCCACCGCTGAAGAATTCCAGAGCGTCCCAGCAGCGGAGCATTTCTTTCCGGGTGGGCAATGATCACCTCGATGCCGGCATAATGCAGGTGCCGCAGCAGCGGCTCGATGTTGATAAAGACATCCCTCGGAAGCTCCAGGAGGAGATGCTGCCTCCTATCCGCAAGCGTCAGGATGTCATCGTTGGCAAGGAACCGCTCGATCCTCTCATCGAGGCGCACTTCGGCCCCCGGGAGAACCTGGAGGTCCACACCTCGGTGGTGCAACTCTTCATTCAGGGCCTGCACCGCTTCGCGGATGGTCGAGCCGGTCGCGCGGTCCTCGAACCGACCAAGCTGGTGCGGCGTGGCCACCACACGACCCACGTTGTCCTCGCGCAGCATCCTGCACAGCGCCACGGCGGCACGCAGCGTCGGAGCCCCGTCGTCGATCCCCGGCAGACAATGACAGTGCAGGTCCACAAAGGCGCCCGGCCTGTGCCTGGTACCTCCATTCTCCCGGACTCTCAAACCACCCGTGGGGACGTTACCCTTCATGTAGCGCTGATCCTTCAGCAATTCACCGCCGTCATGGACCGGACTTCACGATCCCGTGATTTCGTCGGTTCCGGCACCGTCCCTGCCGTCCGATCTCGTTCTGAGCCATAGTAGCCGCCGTAGGTCGTGTAGTAGCTGTACCGGCCCGCATCCCTGCGGACGTTGTTTACCACCACGCCCAACAGCCGCGCGCCGACACTCTGCAGCGCGTCGATCGCGCGCTGGCTGATTTTCCGCGTGGACTTGTCGGCCTGGAGTACGAGGATTGTCCTGTGGCACAGGGCCCCGATGATCTGAGCATCGGTGACCGCCGTCACCGGCGGTGCATCGATAATGACCCGGTCGTATACCTCCGCCAAACACTGCAGCAGCTTGGCGAATCGTACGCTGCTGAGCGCCTCCGCCGGATTCGTCACGTGCGCACCCGACACCAGCAAATGCAGACCCTTGATCGACGTGGGTTGAATCGCCTTGCTCAGCTTCACTCTTCCGGCCAGGACCGCACCGATGCCCTCGTCGCCGTGGTTGACGCCGAACAACGCGTGCTGCAGCGGCTTGCGGAAATCCGCATCGACAATGAGCGTCCTTTGTCCCGCCTGAGCCATGGCGATGCCCAGATTGCTCACCACCGTCGACTTGCCGTCGCCGGGAGCGGGCGACGTGACGAGCAGGGTCCTCGCCTGCTCTTTGGGAGCGCCGAAGAAAATGGCCGTGCGCACCGTCCGGAATGCCTCGGCACTGGGCGAGTCAGGCTGCAAGTGCACTTTTTGGCTCCGCTTCTGGATTTTCCCCCGTCGGGACATGGCCGGCACAACGCCCAACACGGAAAGCCCGAGGGTCGTCCGGATCTCATCGGCCGACCGCAACGTCTGATCCAGCCAATCCCGCAGGACGGCCAAACCGCCTCCCAGGAGCAGCCCCAGGGCCAGCGCCACCGCCAGGACCTTGCTCTTCTGCGGCTCGGACGGAACGAGGGCCGGACGAGCGGACTCCAAAATCCCGATCTTCGCAGTCTCGAACTTCAGGTCGTCGGCCAGAAGGACTTTGCCAATCTGCTGCTGGAGCGTGCCCAGATCCTGCGTCAACTCCATCACCTCCGATTCGAACAGCCGGTAGTCAATCAGTTGCGCGTTCAATTCATCCGCCTGCCGACGGCGCTCTTCAAACAGCTTGGCGACCTCGTCCTCTCTCATCTGCGCATCGCTGTGACGCTGCTGGGCACCGGCAATCTGCGTCCGGACGAATTCGTCGTCCCAACCGGCCAGCCGCGCCTCGATCTGCTTGATCTCATCATCGATCGCCCGGATTTGAGGGTGCTTGGCCGTCAGGTCGTTGTTCAGCAGCGCCTTGCGCCTCAACTGGAGTTGAAATAAGGCGTTCTGCAGGGAGTTTCGCTGATCGGCCGAGGGGTCGAACGAGTTCGGGGCGCCGGGCGGATAGACCTGCAGCCGCAACTCGGCCGGGTTCGATGCCCGGCTTTTTACCCCTTCGTAGAAGGCGGCGGCAGTGATCGTACTGAGCTTGGCTTCGGCCAGTGCCGCGGACAGGTTCTGAAGTTCACGCGTCACAATGCTGCCCTGATCCAATTCCATGGCCAGCAGCGTGTTGGCTTTCTTCATCTTGGCCAGCTCTCCGCGCTTAACTCCGAGCTTCTGCTCCGTCTGAGCTCTTTGTTTCTGCAGGCCTTCGAGGACATCCGCCCAGGTCTTGCGCTTGTTTTCTTCATGATCGCTCATGAACGCCATGACGACGCCGTTCACGATCTCGGCCGCCTCAACCGGGTAGGGACACCCGAAGGAGACTGTGATGATGTCATCGTTCTTGCCGACGCTCACCTGGACGTCCTGATCCAAGCAGGCCAACGGATTGTCCACTCCCACGAAGGTTTGCATGCCCCGCCATCCCGGCGAGTCCAGCGCGGCGCTGAGAATGGGGGTCGAGTGAAGCCTCGCCGCTTGGGTGTACAGGTTGTAGCGATAAGGGCCACCCTGCTCCACGCCCGCCACCGGCGGGATATTCTGCTGCACATATAACTTCGAGCTGCTCCTGTAGATTGGCGTAGCAGTCCGGAGGTAGGCAAACCCCGCCGCCAGCGCCCCGGCCACGCTCACCAGCATGAGCCAGCGGCTTCGCCATACCATCTTGAGCAGGTCGTCTGAGGCCGACAAAACACCCGGTGTCGCATTCACGACTCCACCATTTCGGCTCACCATCATGTTCCTCCCTGAACAAAAGACAGGTGGAATTTCTCCCGGCGCAAACTCACCTGTCCAGAAAGTCATCCGGGGTCACAAACAGGCCCAGACTGATTCGAAAGACCCTGTCGAGAAAGACGTTGGTCCGCGTCCGCGGCGTGTGTTCGACGTAAACCACGTCGCCCGGTTTGAGCGGCAGCGCCAGTGCGTCGGTGAGGTGCTCACCCTTCTTGGGACTCACGATCTGCAGCGTCGCGCTGACCACCGTGCCCTCCGCCGTCAACCGATAGATGCTGACATAGCGTGGATCGGCCACAGCGTCTAACCCTCCGGCGAGGCCCAAAGCCTGGGCCAAGTTGAATTGCGCATTGGGCGGATACGGGAAACTGTCGGGTCTGGCAACCAGCCCCAGCACCACAATGTACTGAGTCTGGGGCCGCTCCACAATCACCGAGTCGCCCGACGTCAATGCGACATCCACCGCCGGCACATTCAAACCTTTGACCGGCAGGACGACCGTCCCATCACGATTCCCGCCGGCAACCACGCTTTCCCGCGCCGACGTACGTTGCAGGGCCGTCAGGAAGCAACCTGCGCTGGTTTTCTCCCAGCCCGAGCCCCGGAGAGTCCGGCCCGTACCGTGTCTCTCGCCCTTGGATCCCAGGGAATCTGCCAGCCGCAGCAGGTTCCCCTCGAGGCCAACCGTCTCCGACGGCGTCAACCTTCTGTCCGCCCTTTCCAGGAGAGCCCGCCTTTGCGCGTCGCTTTCCAGGTCGAGCCATGCGCCGCATACCATCGTCCCTCTCTTCTCCACCATGAGCCAGCCCGTCGTAGCTAATGGCCCCTCAGGCTTGAATACCATTTGGATGGCGCTTCGGTCCCCCAAAAGCGTATTGTCGTTTCCGATGAAGTCCAGTCTCGACACCGTGGGATGCGTCCACGGGTAGGATGCCCGCCTCACACCTGCCGGCGGCACGACAAAATCGCTCTCATCGACGGGCCGGACCTCCGGTCCATATTGACGAGTGATCCGGATCACCGCCGCACCCGCATCCACGATCCCGCCCGCCTCCATCAGCAGTGCCGTCAAGGACATCTGGTCATGCCGGAGATTGTAAACGCCCACCCTGGCAACCGCCCCGGTAATCGAGACCCGATGTGTCTTGTATTCCAGCGCACTCACGTAGACGGGAAAACGTGCGTTGATATACTTCGGGTAGTACTCCGCCATGACAGAGGATTCGATCTCCGCTAGTGACTTGCCTGCCACAAGGAACTGGCCGATCACGGGAAGCACGATGGCTCCGTCATCGCTGATCCGGCATCGATACGTCTCCCTGTCAGCGCCTGCGGCCGTCGTGTTCGACAACTGCGGGTCGAGAATCCTGGGCATCTCCAATTGCAGGACATCACCCGGGACGACACGGTACGGTCCGACGGGGATCCTCGCCCGTCCCATGCGGTCCATATCAATGGAGGGCCCCCCCTGCCCGGCCGCTTCGAATGCGGCGATTTCCTCCGCTGACGGCCGGCGCACCTGATCGCCGCAACCGGCCAGACCGTGACACGCCCCGAGGAAAAAAAAGAGGAACAAAAGGTCCCGTGCCATGACTCTCTGGAAGAGCATCCTTCTTGCAGGTACAGAACGCATGACCAGTAGAGTGTTCAATTTGTCTCCGCGCTTTTTCATTTTCCTGACACCAGAATTCATATTATCACCTGCCAGATTCATAACTCACCGTCGCCGGCGCATGCCTGACATCTCCTCCGGCTGGGGACAGATCCCACACAGAACGATTCACCCGACCGCCGGCGCGGTGCGGCGGAATACTTGCCGCGCCTCGTTCAAAGGCTGGCGGCCCGTTCAAAATTCTCGAGCGCAAGCCGAGCCACAATCATCAGGTATTTACACTCCGTGCAACAGACTCTCTGCCACCACGAGGCCCAAGATGTGGGCCGCCATGATTCCTGATCGAACGAAGTTCCTTTGGGTAGAAAACCGGCTGCCCTGTTGTCCGAGATTTCTACAGTTTGCCCCGATTGGCCTGCGGACTTGCAGGCCTCATGATCCCTCACTCCTCCATAGCAACGAATGCCGCTCCTATCCAGCCCGATTACTTGCTCCCGTGCGAATCGACAGGAACCATTGACCCGCATGCAGGGTTCTCTCGTGTAATCTCTCCCGTCGTCTGCATACCGCCCGGCCGAACCCATCCTCCTGGGCCGACTGCATCGGCTGTCAACCTGCCGTCGGTCTCCAATCGACGTCCGGTTTGAACGCGCTGCGGCACGGCGGCCTGGACGGCACTCGAACAGGACGCACCAGTCTGAGATCCGCAGACCCCGGGGGACTACCGAGCTTCTCGCCCCGTGATGCACTGGGCACCGTAATGGTCCTCAAAGAGAAGGGGTCAAGAACCGTCACCTCTCTTAGTGAGGGCTTCCCGGCAGCCGGTGCCGGCACGGCGTAGGCCATCGAGCTGACCACCAGTACTGCGCTCACGATCACAGCAGCCAGCACAATGCGCTTCACTCGAACTCTCTGTCTTTTTGCCTTCATCCCTGCTCCTTCCCAAAAGTCTTCGTACTTGCCAAGGAATACCAAGCTGTCCCGGGCAGCATTGCGCCTACTGCCCCTGCAGTTAGGGGTTGACCGCCGTCTCCGCACCCTCGTCCTCCTGTGAACCCAGATAGTGCGCGATGCCCCACAAACCCTGGAGCATTTCACCTGCAAAAGCGGGGTAGCACCCGCCCGCACGCGCCAGATGCTCATACACTCGTCCGTCCGCATCTATGCCATCTAAGAGTGCCGGGTAGGCCGCACGAATGGCCTGTTTCATGTCTTCATCGGGAGCGTCGGTCTCCAAGGCGGCCGCCGCCGTCAGACCGAGCGCGCCATAGACAGCGTCCTCCATATAGCCCGACGCCACACCGCCCAAAGAACCCCCCGTGTGATCGAAACGCCAGTAGAAACTCCCGGCGAAGACCTCGCCCTCTGGAACCTGATGACTCAGAAGAAGCCCGGGAAGGTCACTCAGAAGCACCCCCTTCCAGCAGGCCGCCTCTCCATACGACTTCACCGGCGTGTCATCGAGAGGCCCGGTCGTTGCTAAGGCCCAGGTGGCCACGCCAAGAGCCATGACAGGAAAAGCAGATTTGTCGTCGACCCGCGCCAAAGTCCGAATCAGCGCCTCGCGCCAGGTCTCCTTATCCAGATCATCCACGTAATACGCTCCGATGGCATGGTGGGCGATGTAGAACGTAGACGATGATGAATCCATCTTCTCGAAGAACCGCAAATAACCGGCCGTCGTCTCGCCCTGCTCTCTGTTGCCCTTGAAGAAAGACACCAGAGCCGTTCGCCACTTGTTATTGTTCGGGTCATCCGACGTCTGGCTGAGCCGCACGAAAGCGTAGACTTCATCTGCGAACAATTGACCGATGGGAACGCTGACCGACAGGATATAGCGACCACCGAATTCCGCGGACTGTCTGTACGCGGGGTCGCCCATCCATTCGTACGCGCAGATCATCCCTGCCGTGGCCGGGCCGGTAGACATGTAGTCCCCGGGCCATAACCCTTGATTAGGACCACTCTTCCATTGCCCCTGCTCCAGGCGTTCAGCCACCGCTATGACCGCATCCTCCGCAGGCAAGGCACCCACGGCATTCGACGCCGCCCAGGCAGCGATCAGAATCAGGATACCGCCGTAAATCCCTCGCGTGGGCATCATCTCGTCCTCCTTTCGGCTCCTCTGGAAAGCGCTCTCCAACGCGACCATATCTTTGGCGAGCACAACGAGTGCACATCTTGATTACCCGTTCGGTGTTCGGCAAGTCGTCAATTGCGGCGTCATCGTACGCGAGGACAGCCGCAGGCCTGACACTTCCCTCGGAAACAGGCAAAAATGTGCGCAACGAGTCCGTACCGATCGTCAACGTGGAACCGGGAGAAAAGCCGGGTGAGATAGGTGCGAACAGTCGGCACTGAGATTTGGAGCTCACAGGCAATCTGCTTGTCGGAGTGGCCGGCAAGAATGCGCTCCATCACTTCCGCCTGCCGGGGAGAGAGTGACAATTCCTCTTTCAGCTCGGCCCACTCCTCGGGTGAGAATACCCGCCCAACCATTACTGATTCCATTCACCATCCTCCATGACCAGTCGGTCGGTTCCAGTTGCCAGAGCAAAACTGGTCACCCAAGCCGACCACCCACTCCGTTGCGCCGACGGTCTGATGCATGTCCCATCGGCAACACCATCCATCCATGGTCCTTTATACGCATCTCCCTCCCGGGCGTCAATACGTATTGATGCATATTTTTCAGAGAATCCCGGCGAGTGACGGACAGATCAAGGCCCGCGCATTCGCCCGCGCGTTGTTTCGACTGGACTTACGTATCGCGACGGAACAGGTGACCTTCGTAGCGGATGGGGACAATTTTTGTGCCTCGCCAGCGAATTTTTCCGCCTGCGCTGCTGCGATTTCCACAAACTCAGGGGCGCTGACTTGAACTTGACCCGACGCGTGTTACTATGGTCGCGTATAATTGGAGAATTGGACAACATCCCTTCGGAGAGCCTGATATGGACAAACTCAGAGCCATTCTTCAAGTCGTCACGGTCGTTGTTTGTGCCCCTGCTTTGGCTACACCCAGCCCGACCAAACCCAAAGAGAATGGCGCCTCGGCCGAGGTTGTGACGGTTCTGCCGGAAGAGACCGAGGAGTTGTTAGCCAACCCGGGCATCGGCTGGGAGACCTTCCATACGACCCGTGATAAAGACCGGCGCCTGCCGGATTGGATTCCCTCCACAATTCATTATGCACGCTGGGGATGGGGCGTGCTGGAGCCCCGGCCGGGCGAGATCGACTTTGCCTTTCTCGACAATATCCTGCAGGAGACGCGGGCTGCCGGCCAGAAGCTCGCCTTTCGCGTCATGTGCTGTTCGACGAGGCCGGACGAACCCTACCATCCCGCCTGGCTGAAGGACGCGGGCGGCAAGGTCCTTACCGTCGATTACAGCGGCCAGAAGGGACTGACCGTTCCGGACCTCGATGACCCGGACACCTTGGCCCGCCATCTGCATTTCATCCATCGGCTCGCCGCCCGCTACGATGGACATCCGGATATCGACCACGTAGACCTGGGCTCGGTCGGCTGGTGGGGCGAATGGCATATGAGCAGCTCTGAGGCCGGCAGAATGCCATCGCTGGAGAATTGCCGGCAGATCATCGATACCTACGTGAACGCGTTCCGCAAGACGCCGCTGCTCATGCTCATCGGAGAGCGCGAGTGTCTCACCTACGCGACCGAACGCGGCACAGGGTGGCGGGCCGATTGCCTGGGGGACATGGGCGGCTTCTCGAAGAACTGGAGCCATATGCGCAACCTGTATCCTCAGCAAGTGCAGAACGCGGGCGTGCAAGACGTCTGGAGGACGGCTCCCGTCGCCTGGGAGACGTGCTGGGACATGCGCCGCTGGACGAAAGAGGACTGGTCGCTGCGATTCATCTTCAATTACGCCCTGGCGCTGCACGGCTCCTATATCAACAACAAATCGGCGCCCCTGCCGGAGGACAAGGACGTGCGG